>SDBT01016072.1_pt1 | contig 11869 bp, 19 predicted proteins | sample 2277101 | NCBI WGS metagenome assembly SDBT01 (sample SAMN10404973, study PRJNA504765) | marine sediment metagenome | isolation source: marine sediment core GS10_PC15, 103 cmbsf | place: Arctic Ocean: Southern Knipovich Ridge | collected 2010
CCCCAACCCTATATAAAAGTAAAGGAGTAATATAATGGACTTCAAAAAGAATCTTTGCAAGACATGCAATATTGACGGTGATTGCTGTTGCCAGAGTGAGTCGCAGGAGTCTGTTAATAATTGCGGTATGGATGAAGTGGTTACCTTTAATGATAGAATCAATACAAGAGGGCAAAATTACAATAACCCTGAATATGTAGATTTTATGCGCCACAGAAGATAGCTAACCCCCTAAAACTAAAGGAGTGATACAATGAGCAACCAAAGAATCGTAGTGATGGCTATTGTAGCAGGAATGTTGCTCTGCTCTGTTGTTTCGGGCTTTATTTTCTACTGGGCAGGCTATTACGAATCTGAGAATGGTGAGAAGTATTTGGAACTCCAAGCAAAGCATATAGTGCTATTAGATGAGCACATTGAGATCCAAGTTATGTATATCACATTAGCCCAAGAAGTCCTTACTGAGCGTGGGGTAGACTGGGAAGCTAATATAATGCTACAAGATTTAATCAAGACTGCCAATGATCACGAAACTGAGGCTGATCGCTTACAGAAGGAAGCCGCTAGCAAGGTAGAAGAATATATTCTTGCTCAAACAGTGACTATTCAGGAGCTTTATGACATAGTAAAGAGCGAATACAACGACAGAGTGCCCAGTAGCAATCAAATATCTACTTGGCATATCTTAAATATTGCACAGAAGGCTATACTGGCAAGGGAATATAAGAATGCGATAACCCCAAAGCTAATTAAAAATTAAATAAATTTTCATAAAATTAAAAAAAACTTCTTGCATTCGGTGATGGATAGGGTATTATTATAAGTATGGTAAATGCTATACACAATTTAACATTTAATTTTCTCCCGGCAGGAGACGTAGTATTTACCATATTACATCCCTGTCGGGTTTTTTATGCGCAGAGGGGCTTATAATGCCAGAAACATACATACAATTAGCAAACCGTATCTTCGGCAAACTCACAGACGATCAAGCCGACACGCTTCTTTGGCATTGCACCGCTTTTCCCTGCATTGATAATGAAATGCTTATAAACCAGCTCACAAAAATCAAAGAAGAGTCCGGCGGGGACTTTGCGATTGCTATGAAACAGGCTGATGATTCAATTAAGGCTGCTATGGCTGGCCCTGAACCATCAAAGTTAGCAGAATTAAACGAAATAGCACAAGATAATGCAAACCTCCCTTGTAAATCAGGCCATCCAATAATGCACGGGAAAATAACATTAAGGCCAATAAAGAACAAAATGGCTAATTTAAAAACTAAATAGACTCAAAAAGTATTCCATTGGGCGGCGTGTGTGAAACGCAAGCTCAAGGCATTTAACGTGGTAGTGTACATGCCGCGGCTGAGATCTGAATGCCAGCAGGTTAAACTCCTGCCCTGACGGAAAATAAGACAGTGCCGGTAACGGACGCCTGCAACGGGAAACGCGGTTGCCACTGTTTTATGTTTTTTGACTACAGAAGTTACAGAAAGACTCAAAAAGAGCAACAGACATCTTAAAGTAGGCGGCACTGCCCCCGTATCTTGCGAGAAGCAGGGCAGAATGGCCAACAGGAGCCTGAAAGCAATCCTGTAGGGTTTCATTAAGAGACAGGGACTGTGCCTACCCTGCCCCGCCTTATGGCGACCTCGACTGCGTTAGCAGGTGGTATTGCCCATACCGAAATGGCTTTAACGCAGCATTGCATACTCCGTACTCCAGGAATAAGCGAACAGAAGTGCTTTTTGAAGAGGGCACTTTTGCGCCTCGAGCGCTCTGGAAAAACGAACGGGACAAACAAAAGCAACTACAACTAACTTAATACAGGAGTATACATTATGGGATTACGCAAACTTATATACAAGACAATGTGCCGAATAGGAATACATAACACCAGGTTATTACCAACAGCAAATTCAACTGAACATCTCTTGCAGTTTGAGGTGTGTTGTGCAAGATGCGGCAAACCATCTAACAATCAGAAGTTATTGATATTGGTGCGGATATTAAATAAAGTGGAGTTTTTTATACTGTAAAATAATCATACAGGGACAGGAATTATGAGCAAAAACAATACAGGAGCGCAATATGAGTAGTAAGATTACACCTAAACTATTGGCATACATGGTTAAAGAAATTACAGAATTTAATAAAGCAAGGGAAGTGCCTCGAACCGCGATAAAGGAAAAGACAAAAAAAATAAAGAAATTCCAGAAAAAATCTTGACATTGCTCAATCTCCAGCGTACTATTCGTGTATGAGCAAGCAAACAAAAGTCATTATATTGTTAGCGTTATTGCTGACGATCCCCCTTTTTGCCAGGCCAAAAGAGAAAATCCGCAATCTTACCGAGAGTGAAATAGTCGATGTCAGTGATTTTATGGACAATGAGATTTCTGAAGATCCCAATTGGTTAATATCAATCGAGAATTCGAAGGACTTCAAGGGCACGAATATCCGTTGTGCTCCTCAGATGGAGGATCTTAAAGCATTCCGCGACAAGGTTAAGGCAAACAATGTAACCTGTTTACAGCGTGTCGAGGGGAAATATGCTGAAGTTACTGCGACGATGGCGGATGTTTGGGTGGTGACTCGATTTGATCGGTGGTACAACGTCGATCCGAACTACCTGGAAGCGATTTTGATGAAAGAACGCAGCCCACTTGACGGCCACTTGTTTGAAGACGATTTCGGAGGTGTTGAGTGAAACGAGTATTTTTAATCTACCTGCTAATGGCAGGTTTTTGTTTAGCCGGGCCGAATAAGGTTCTTGATTTGGTGTTGAGTGGTGACTTTAGTTCATCCGATCCCTGGACAGAGGGTGCAGAATTTACTATTGCTGCCGGAGTGGTGAACTGGTTAGGCGCCGGTACTGATACAACGCTTGCGCAATCCACAATACTGCTTGTAGACGGCAATACGTACGAAGTGTACGTTACTGTAACAAACACCGACTTTGCCGCTTCTGATACCTATATGGGCATTCAGTTGGGCGGCGGCACAGCTTTCCAGCTTATGGAGAACCAGACGTTCGACGTTACAACTCCATTATACCTTGTATGTGGTAGTTCTCCGTCAAGCGGTTTAGAGTTTACCGCTGTAAACGGCACCGCCGGCGATGATATGACTTTAGACGATATAGCGGTGATTGTAGAACAGTTTAAACCGTCAAGCAATGTCGACAGCGTGTATGTAAGCGGTAATATTCGTGTACCGGCTGGGACGGATGTTGCTGTCAACGGAACGTTCGACGCAGATACAGACTGGACAAAAACCAACGGAACGCCGTCAGGCTGGAGTATTGGATCTGGGGTAGCAACTTGCGACGGCAATCAAAGTGTAGATTCTGATATTGTTGCTACGGCAGCACCGCTGACAGACAAGAAGACATACCTATTAACATACACTATAACCCGCTCGGCAGGTACATTGACGCCGGTAGTTGGTACTGCTTTGGGAACTGCCAGGAGCACGTCAGATACGTTCTCAGAGATTCTTACTACAAACGGCACTGCATTAACATTCCGGGCAGACTCGGCGTTTGTGGGTACATTAGACGATGTTATGGCGTTCGAACTCACAACAGGCCCGATAGATGAGTATCTGCACGATATAGGCACAGATTTCAGTGGTGCTCCAGGGGCTATTGCAGGTGACGGGTTTGGTATCTACAACGGCGAACGTGTTTATATATCTGTCGGTACCCATGCTGATGGTATTGGTGGGGTTGACGTTAATTATTATGTAAGACAGAGAGTAGGTAATAATAGCTGGTATGTGACTGCTACCAATCCTTTAACGCAAGATATTCCATTAAACGCGAGATGGCTAAGTCAAGGCGGCAGTACTTTGGTTGATGATTACCCTGTAGCTGGTGTGATTTCTACCGGCATAGCAACAGTCACAAATGGGCCAACAGATCATACTATAGCCAGCAGCAGCCCAGCGCTCGAGACAGACGGGACGGCAGGCAGGGTATTTCTTAACGGTGCTTTTGACACAGCAAACGACATACGAGAGACTCAATGGGCTTTGGTTTCGATCTTTAAACCCTTACCTGATAACGATAATACTGACAGACTCATCAGTTTTGAGACTTCTGACGGCGTTGGTTACTATTGGAGCCAGACAGCAACAAATACGTTTAATGCAACGTGGACAGGCACAACAGCGGTTGATCTTGATTTCACAGCATCTGAAAACAATGTCCATAGTCTTATGAATGTTTCTGATATAGCTGCAAATGATTCATGGTTTACAGTTGACGGGCAGCTTGCAGATTCACAAACAGACGCTGCGACACTTGACGCAGTTGATACGGTTAAGTTTGTACTCGGCAGCCGGGCAGATACAGGTGCAGACTTTTACAATGGAGTTTACGCCGGGCAGTATCAGCTTGATCTTACATCCGTTGTCACCGTTGACACTGCCTGGATTACCGGCCTTGCGCAAGCCATAAACTCAGCAGGTACAGAAGCGACAGCTATAGCAAACGCTATATTCAATTATGACAATAACATTGCCGGTTTCTATTGGCCTCTTAATGAACTAGACTTCGGCGATGCAAGCGATTACTACTTATTAGCCAGGGATATAACCGACAACACAGAGCAGACAAGCAGCTTTTACGGCTTAGTAAGTCCGGCAGGCGTTACAGGTACAAGTATAGGCGGCGGTGGATACAGAGGCCGTATAAACGACGGAGGCAGGTACCAGGGCACGTACAGGCCCCGATATAACTAGCTCATTTATAAGTTCATACGTTATTATTCAATGTCATGGAAACGCCAGCGTTTATTCGGGCGTGACTGGCTATCTTCGCCTATAAGGATAGGGGTGGCAATAGCGCCACTTTCTACCCATTTATCGATTGTTAGCACGCTGACACCTTTATACCAGGCAACCCATCCTCTTGACTTCAGGGGGCTATCGGTTTCCGGGTTATGTGGCTTGAATATTTCTTTCTGTTTCTTTCTCATTGTGGCCCCCCTACTATTTTACCGCATTTGACACAGACATCACAAATGTATGTTTTTTCTCTGAGATATGGCTGGTTGTGTTCTGTTTTGACTTTATCGCAGGAATGAGCCGAGAGCAGTTTTTTCAGATCTAACAGTGGCGTGGAATAGATTTCATTGTATCTTGGCGTAAATTTATGTTTACATTGTTTCATTGTATATACTCCTGTATAAAAAGTAATTAAAGAATCCTATATGCACAAGTTCCCATAATAATAGAAATATCCCTGCCTCTACAGGCAAGCCCGCACGAACTACTAAATTGTATTGCACGTTAAGCAAAAGGCATATAAGGGCGCATATTGCACCGATTAAATTTACTATAAGTCCAGTTTTCTTGTTCATTGGTTCTGTCTCCTTAAAAGATTAAATCGTTTGGTTCATGTTTCATTGTTTATACATCCTTTAAAAGAGATTGGCTTTTGGGGGCTTAAATATGACAAGTAATACAAACATTAGATCCTGACTTATCAAAGCCTAACTGATAATCACAATCAGGACAATCGGACGTAACTTCTATCTTGCCCTTCTTGTGGCCTTCTAGTATCTCATAGGAGAAAAACATGCACCTATGGATCATTTCTCTTTTTCCGGTGTACCTGCACTTATCGCCGCAATGGTAGAATTCTTTAATAGTCCCGACTCTATGGTGATCGTAAATATACTCAGCAGACACACATTTCGACATTACCTCATTAGGATAAATGCCAGTATTGAACATTTGGCCTACAAAATAAGCATCCTTTGATTCAGGTGTGGATTTATCTGATACACTTGTTGTCCAACTAATCCCATTTTCACAAGTTACTCTAACTGATTTCATAATCATAAACTCCTTCAATTAAACAATAGATTAACATTTACACAAGCGCTTGCACCGAGAAGCGCACAAGCGTTTGAGTAAATCTTACTCGAAAGCAAGTAGATTGTCGATAATAACCAGTCCCTCTTGCCCGAACCGGTTTAATATACATTCGTTAGTTGACATACCGTCCGGGACGTCGAGCCACTTGTCGAAAGCGAGTACATCAAAGCCTAAGATATTACCCTCCCAAAAGGGCTTTAGTCTGGTTTTGAAGACTGCCTGAAAAGCATCACAATTGTTTAGTACTGCCATACAGTTCTTTAAAACATGTTTTCCAAATCCTTGTGAGTAATCCATAAGTATAGCCCTTAAAAGAGATTAACATTTAATCGGCGGCAAGATCGCGCCCTGCTGCCAGTTAAGCGTTAGTTGTTTATAGATGCAGGAAGAGACAGTAAAACGCCTAAAGGGAACAAGTCATTAAGGATAGCAATATCAATAGGGGATAATTTAGATTTAGACTTAGCAAGGTCAAGAATTTCTCTCTTACAGATAGCGTTAGCCATAGAGTATTCACTAGAATTAGTACATTTATTGAGGTCTTCAATCCGTCTCATATTTAATTGCTGTATGTTCCATTCTCTCTGTGACATAATAATAACTCCTTTAAATAAAATAGTATTAACATTAACTACCTTAATAATACCACAAGAATAACAGAAGTCAAATAAATAATGCAAAATAAAATAAAATAACGTATAATAGCGGATACTAAGCTGTAAGAGCCGATAAAAAGTAAAATAAAATACTTGACATACCCAAACATAAGCCGTACAAGGTAAGGGTAAACAATAAATGAAACGGATTTGAAATGTCACCAAGTCAAGCCGGAACGATTACAAGAGTAGAGCCAGTGTCAGGAATGACTGATATGCAATCAGGGGAATGTCATATAGATAGTTGCTGGATTAAAACACAAGGTAAGCCGTTAACAGCAAAGATGTTACATAAATCCTACTTAATAATGAAACAGAGATTAAGATGCCAACAATAACAAACCCAGGTGTAATATCAGCACTAGTTACAGCATACCTCTGTAATGGTATGGATAAGGGTTTAGCGGCGTTAAGCGTAGGGTATGCACAAAGTACGGTAAGAAGCGCAAACCACACTAAACTATGGGAAAGAGGTGATGTAAAGACAGAATTAAAGAAACAACAGCTTGATCTGATCAAGAAAACAGGGTTTACGAAAGAACAAGCTCATCGAGAACTAGACGAAAACAGGCAATTAGCCCTTGAACTGAAGCAGCCGAGCGCCGCAACTCAGGCAAGTACTGCTAAGATAAGGCTTTATGGCATGGATCAGGTTGAAAACAGGGGTGAATCGACTGTGATCATCATCAACCCACCCAACGCTAAGAGCGTAGAAAGTGAGATAATCAATGAATAAGAGCAATAAGTGTAAGGTATGCGGTATAGACTGTAGTGGAGCATGTTGTTCGGGCAAGTGCCGCGCACGGTTACAGCGCACGCGCACGGATAAAGAGCGCACGGTTACAGCGCACGCCGTGCGCACGGGCAGGGAAGAAGCAACGGATAAGGCCTTACTCGATAACTTCCGGGATGAACTATTGCATGGCGATGGAATCAAACCACCGCCCGAAGTTGTGAAGCGGGTGGCATCAGCAATCCAGTCATCCATCGACGGCGCAACACCACTAGTCAGTATAACTGGCCCAACCCTACAGGCAGAGCTTGATGACTGCCGCACCCTGACAGATGACGTCAATGCTAGTCTTGTTAAGCCGCAACCCGCCAGCCTTGCCGACTACCAGGATCCAGACGGCCGCAAGTACGCAGTCAGGGCAGCACCAGAGCTCCTCAATTGGGGAGTACCAATGTCAAGCACCGAGCTAAAGATAGCAGGCCTGACAGCTAACAGGGTGACGCTGCCGGGTGACTGGGATTACAAAGGAGCAGCAACAGAGGCAATGGCTGTCTTTCTTGACGATACAAAGATAGAATTAAATGGAGTCTAGTACTCTCAATGAATTGAGACAACCTTTTAATAGAATCGGCAGAAAAGCGAAGGCCCTATATAGAAGATTGCTGTGGTGTGTAGGGTATACCCCTGTAATCACAACAGTAGAACTAATAAAAGACAAAATCTTACTGAAAGGAATTAAAGAATGGCTACAAATACTATAGAAGAGGCAGAGATGCCGAAGTACAAATGTCACAAAGAGGTATGGGCGCTCAAAATTGCTGAAATCACAGAAGGAACTGATGGAGCGGTGCTAACTGTTGCCGATGAAGGATTTGGTTCGGTTTGTGTAGACGGCGATTACTTGAAGAGACACAAACCGAAGGTAGGCGGGTATTACGTAGTTTATGTAGGGGGTTATAAGTCTTTTTCTCCTGCTAAAGCATTTCAGGCTGGATATACACGTATACCCCTGTAATCACAAGACGGAAACCAATAAAAGACAATTTTACCTTTAAGAAAGGGATAGAAGATGGGCTTAATTGAGAATTTATATTTACGTCTGTGTATGTCTGTAATGCTTCTGTCTTGCGGATTATTGATGTTATTCTTTCCGACGCAGATTCTTCGCTTTATAGGTGATGTGGCAAAAGATACGGAACGAAGGATGAATAATGTTTAAATTTATAGCATGTTTTGTTGTATCTTTGTTTATAGGCATGTATATGGGACGAATTTATGGATAGACAAAACATGTGAAAGAGATTCAATGCCTGAGACAGTATTCAATTCAGAACAGTTTCAGTGGGATTTTTTCTCCACTGCCAACCGCTTTCCGGCTATGGTTGCCGGATGGGGTACGGGTAAGACTGCTTTTGCGCTTACTAAAGGCATTCATTTGACTGAATCGTACAAGAATAATCTTGGCGTTATTGTCCGATCTAAATTTACCGATCTGCGTGACTCTACTATGAAAGACTATACTCAATACTCCGGTAAGCATGTCCCACAGGGCACAAAAGAGTCTGGCTGGCCTAACGGTTCTAAGATTTTGTTCCGCCATGCTAAAGACTTGTCCGGCCTCCAGAATGTCAATATTGGCTGGTTTTACATTGAGCAGGCCGAAGAATTTCCGACAGAGAAACAGTTTATGCTCTTAAGGGGGCGATTAAGACGAGTTCTAACTCCAAATGATGATGTCCAGAAGAGGTTGATGTCTACTATTTCCAATGTTACCGGTTTACCTGCTTTGGAACGGGTTACAGAAAACTGGAGATCGCTTAATAAGGACGCAGTTGACGAGAATGGAAAGAAGATTGTCGATCCCGGAAGCGAAACAGGGAAATTCTTCATTGAAAGAGATATTGCAGAAATGGTTCTGGTAGATCAGCTTGGCATCGCACTGAGGCAGGGGATTGTCATAGCCAACTCAAACGGGCACAATTGGGTATGGAAAAGATTTATTAAGTGTAAATTCCCTGAACATTCATGTGTAGAGGCATGTTCGTGGGACAATGAAAGAAATGTTCCACGTGACACAATTGCCGATTGGAGAAGGCTGGAAGTCGAAGCGCCCGCAACTTACAAGCAATACGTAATGAATTGCCACGACGAGGTTGATCTTGACGCCTGCTATTATATTGAGATAATGAACAATCTAAGGACAAATGGCCATATTTGCCATATTGATCACGATCCTTCGGCCATGGTGTACGTTTCATTCGATATCGGGCTGGACTGCACCGCAATGTGGTTCATGCAGAAGATAAAGGGCAAAAAGCAAGTCTTTGACTATTATGAGAATACCGGCAAGTTTACCGCCCATTACGCCAAGATTCTCCAGAAAAAAGGCTATAACTATGGCAAGTTGATCCTGCCTCACGACGGCAGCGCAAGGAGTAAGGTTTCCGGCGAAAGCTACAGGAAGGCTTTTCAGGATTTAGGATATAAAGTTCATGTAAATAAAAGGATTGCCACCAAGGACGTTGGGATAAACATCACCGCCGACGCGCTTCCTTCTTTATGGTTCGACGAGGAAAAGTGCAAGGACGGACTGGAGGCTCTCGATCATTACAGAAGGGAATACGACGAGGACAACAGGGTTTATGTCGAAAAGCCGCTTCACGACTGGGCGAGTCATCCTTGCGATTCGCTGAAAGAGATGTGTCAGGCCGATAAATCAGGCGTTCTCGGCTCAGGACAGTCAATTTCGCAGTCTCAGATAAATAATTGGACAAAAATGTATTCGAGGACGGGATAAATGCCTAAGTGTTCAAAAAAATGTCCAATATGCAAAAACATCCTTATTATAGAAAAGAGCGGGGCGTATTTTTTCTATTGTGATAGATGTGAAACTAATTTATGGGTTCCAGATTTATTGACAAAAAAACCAGAAGAATGTGGAAAGTCATGGTGATGAATGTTTAATAATAAAGAATTATGGAATAGAGTTATTAGAAAATTTATTGACGAATCAACGATTGGTTATTGGAATTTTATGTCCAGAAGAAAAGACAGACAAGGTATGACAAACTTGGAATATCGTCTTTATTATGGTATACCAGCTAATATATTCTATAAATGCCAAAAACCTATTGTTTTCGTCGGGCCTTCTAGATGGCGGAGATGGGGGAAGGTGTAAATGCCTAAGAAATACGAAATACTAAAAACAACAAAACCCCTTACAGAGGGGGAAGTTGATCCGATCTACCAGATGTGTCTTGATATTGAGAACGATGGAAACCCAAATACATCTGCTATATATGATTACGGCAGTATAGGGCTTGGTATGAAAGTGACTAAAGTAGACATTGAAGAAATTAGGGACTTATTAAATGCCTAACGATGCAACATCAAAATCAGAATTCAACGAAGTTTACGAGATAAACGACACTGCGTGGAGGCCAGCCCTTCAGGAAATGGAACTCGATAACGAATTTGCGCTAAAAGCACAACATTCAGCCGAAGAATTTGAACGCGCAGACAGACAGAAAAGAACCCTTCATACAATAGACAAGATTGGCAGACAGGTAAACCTTCTGCACGGCTATGAAATACGCAACAGACACATCCTGAAGATTGGCCCACAGGGAAACTTCGACGCCCAGGAGGATCAGGCATGTAACCAACACACGGGCGTCTTAATGTCTCTAATGGCTCGACACGGCGGCTACCACGTTCTCAGCGAAGCGTTCAGGTGGGGTGTACTTGCGCAAGGATCAAACCTTATAGAGACGTGGCGCGATCGTGACGGCCTTATACAGTACGGCAGGCTTGGGTTTAACCAGTTCCTTCTCGATCACGGACTTACCAAGAGCGATCTTAGCGACTGCGGCGATATTATCACCGGCCAATGGATTTCAGAAGACAAGGCCAAGATGCTCGTTCCAACACAAGCGGGCGAGATTGAAAAGATACAACCGCTTACCCATACAAGCCACTGGCCGTTCCAGGGCACGCCTGCCCGGATGAACAAAGCGGGAAAGAGGATGTTTGAGCAATGGTGGCACAGAACAACCGAAGAAGTCGATGTTGTCCAACACAGGATAACAGGCCAGAAGATGACTTTTAAGGAGTTTGCCGATCAGAACGCCGGTGGAGACAAAAAGCTTGCGAATCGGTTTATAAAAGAGTTCTTGATGCCTAACGGTACACCATTCCTTGTCAAGTTCAGAGATATTAAGGACAAGATCAAACTAAAGATATTCATTGACGATGAGTTTCTATGGGAAGGTGACAATCCTACAAAACTACGGGACTACAATTATACGTGGGTTCATGGAATGTGGTGTCCCGAATGTCCAAGAACCGAATTAAAGCTTCAAAGTTTCGTTCGGGGCCAACGCGATCCCCAGGTTATGTATAACCGCAAGATAAACCAGGCAATGGATATTATCGAAAGCCAGATACAGGGAGTTAGAATAACGCGAAGTAAATGGTTGATGAATCCTGAAGATACTTATCTCTCAGGACAAGGGATCAATTTGCAGATCAACGAAGAAATGCCGGACGACACACCCTTAGAAGAAGTATTCAGACAGATGCCTGCTTCAGAG
>SDBT01016073.1_pt1 | contig 11868 bp, 13 predicted proteins | sample 2277101 | NCBI WGS metagenome assembly SDBT01 (sample SAMN10404973, study PRJNA504765) | marine sediment metagenome | isolation source: marine sediment core GS10_PC15, 103 cmbsf | place: Arctic Ocean: Southern Knipovich Ridge | collected 2010
TTTCACCAGAAGGCAGTTTAATTATCTTGTCTGGGTCACCCTTACTTCTAATATAGACTATGTATTTTTTCCAATAGTCAGCAAAGGGCATAAAGTCATAATCGGCCGTTCCTGATATGATACACTGGTTTCCACCCATAGACTTCAAGTATTCTTCATCCGCATCACTCCATTTACCCATAGATTGAAGTGCTATCTTTCGGGCTTGTGCTATAACACCATCAATTGGCCTTTGTTCTACTGCTGCAAAGCCTCTAACTACTGTTTCATAGATAGATATAGGAATAGAATTATGTTGTCTATGACCTTCTGCATAAAAACTATGTGTGACTGGTAGATAGTAATCATATAGATGTTGCTGATCTTTTAATTTGGTGATAGATATTACTTTTCTATATTTTTGTTTGTTTCTAACCAGATTAACGAAATTTTTGGCATCGTCTTCTTTTTTGAATCTTTTTTGAATGGTTTTTCCACAATAACATATAGACACTTTCCATTTTTTTCTATCTAAGTCCCAACAATAGTTTGTGGGGCTTGGTGGTAGAGAACAATTTTTAATAGAACCCTTAAACCTAGGAACAGACAAATAGGTTGCTGCGTCCTTTGCACAGGAACCATTCCATCTTACAAACCACTGTAAATTATCACTTATGTTAGAAGCTCTATTATTTATATATCCATCAAAACCTAACTTATACATTACAAACTGTACGTCTCTACATAGTCTTTCTGATACTGAATAATATGCTAGCCCAAGTCTACCTTTTCTGTGCCTATCGTTCCATAGAAAACAAGAGCCGTCTCCATCAAATAGACCACATAGAAACTGTTGTATTACATCTTCTGGAGACTTTAATACAGCATGTGGAATTTTTTTGTTATGAGCCGTCACATAATCCAAGCCCCACTCATATATTTTATCTCTTAGTTCCTTGTCACACTTCCACAGTCTATAGGCTTTTTTACAATTCCAGTTTCTTTTATCTACATATGCTTCCAAAACACTAAACTTAAAACCGTATTCATTAACCAGTTTCATGCAGGTATCAATGTCTGTTGTGGTTATAGACATTTGTGATTTGCTAGTGACACATCCCTCGCTAACCAGTGTTCCAAGTAACCAAGCATCTTTAGGATAGAGTCCATCAATATACCTATTACCAAACACTGGTTTATTGTCAGATTGTTCTATGTAGTCAGTATCAGAAAGTTGTAAAGGTTGTTTCCAACCTTCTTTAGTCATTATTTCGTGGTTCTCAGAACATCTAATGACATAACCATTGGATAATTTTACTTCATATACATCTGTTAGAGGTGTTTTTATATACTTGGCGGGTTTCTCTAGATTATGATGTTTATCTCCAGTTAATACATAGTGGTCAATACTATCAAAATCATCTATTCTAACGAAGCCCTTGTTTGTTTCTACTATGCTATTACGTTCTAAACATCCGAATTCATCAGATAGAATACAGTTAGCTCTTAGACCACGTATCTTCGATCCGTCTCCCAAAGGTATAAAAATAGCACTACTATCATTTATTATAACAGAACATCTATCAACAGCTTGTCTTGGTCCACTATTATTAGTACATACTGATCTTAATATAGGGGCATTCTTCCATATCGAATCCATATACTCATATATAACTCTAGCTTGACGGAAAGCACCACCTACTCCAACAACCTTGGTTTCTGGTATTAGGACACACCTTAATGTTGCATATAGTGCCATAAGGAAAGAGTTGTGTGTAACAGTATAGTCTGTAGTAATATATGTATTATCATCAGAGTCAACAGATATACACTGCATTTCTTTTTGTGAATCTAGTTTTTCTATAGACACTATACCACAATAGCTTTTAGCTAAGGTTTTATTATCTACAAGTCGGCAAAGTTTTCTAGGTAATTTGAAGACGGGTTTTGACGTGTTAATAAATATCCTAAAATATGGTCTTCTTTCCATCACTGTTCCCTGTGGCATAGTCATAAATTGTCCAGACCTATCATCAATTGCTTTTCTACATGATATACCTAAACTTCTTAGCATATCCATCAGATCATCAATCAGTTGTTCACATGTGTTCGTGAATTCTATTGATCCATTTTTATTTATTGACCCGTCAGTATCCAACAGCCCCCTAACGACCTCCATCCTTTGTTCTACAGAACCATTTTTATATACATCAGGTATGAACTTGAATTTGGTTTTAACATTTAACCCCATTTTACTAATTGTACTGGTAAGTCTATTCCTAGACCTTCGTAAGAAAACTTTTCCTGATCTTGTAAATTTAGTAAATTCTTTATTTTTGTCTACTATGTTATAGTTATTAGTTGTCTTATCTCTGTGTAATTCAAATCCCACTAATCTTTTTTCAAACTCTTGTATTATAAAAGAATCATCACTAGCTATTTGAGGGGTAGATTTCACCAGACATCCATCGCCTAATAGACATCCTAAAACATATGGGTCAATTTCTAAGTCTTGTTCTGGATACTGTAAGGGAGAACAATTGGGAATATAGTATCGACACCAAGGTCTATTATTTCCAATCATCAGTTTAGTAGAACGCATCTTTTTTGTTGATAAAACCCTTTCTTTTGGTGATTTATAGGCATTATCTAACACTGTCCATAAATGGTCTTCACAACAATCTATACTTCTACCGTCTTGTAATTTAACCCTGTAAACCTGTTTTTTCCCCTGTGGATGAATGGCTATAACATTGCATAATACTCCGTACCTGCCGTATACCATATCCCCCCGTTTGATATCTCCCATTCTGATAAAACCACGGTCAGTGTGTACCAGCTCATCCACTCTAGTAGCCTTCCCGAATCCCCGCGAAGCAATAAACATAGGAAACGGACGTATCCACATCTCTTGTAAGATAGCAGATTGTATTGGCAGTAAGTCAATATCTAGTAGAACCTTAGCAGCAAACCCCAGATACTCTGGATTCCTCATTATGCGAAGTTCAAGCAATCCAGGTTGTTCTATGTCTTCTCGTAGACGGCCGATGAGTTGGTTCTCAATTTCTATACCATTCAAATCCCCCATCTTTAACCAAGCATCTTCTACTAAAGATTGAGGCCGTATAAGTCTATGTTTTTTAGCCATACAGTTCTAAGACATCCTCCATTAGGTTTACTGCAATACGTTGAGCGTTCTCTCTGTTGCCCGCATATATTACATTGAAGCCGTACTTGATCTGCATACGATTAAGACAGCGCATCAGGTAGTTACCATTGATCCTAATTTTCTTTCGTACAGCAGCAGGAAGATCGGCGGAATGTGGGTAATCAAATACATCTTGGGCGGATGCCTCTAAGATAATAAATGCGTGTGGGAATTCTCGTATACGCACAAGCTCTCTCTTGAATCTGTCCTGCATGATATTCCCAGCTAGCTCGTTTACTGACGCCTTTCTGTCAATACACAACTTATCCTCTAACCCTTCCACAGTATAGTCTCCTGTGTCGAGCTTGATGAACTCGCGCCCCAAAACTCTGGAGCTACTCAGTTCCCACGGCTTTTTCTCTCTAGTGTCAACAAGGACTGTGAATGATCGTGACATGATATATCTTCTGAAAATTGAAACTCTAGTTTGGGGTGGCTGTAACAACTGAGCCAATCGTTTCCGTCATAATAACCCCAGAATCCACCTGTGGCACATACGCTATATACGCCAGACTCACATCCATGATCTCCATAGATTGGTCCAGAGTCTTCTCCTCCGAACCTAATGTTCTTATGTACATAGGCTATTCCAACCTCTGGAATATCTACCCTATCTCCAGTCTCCTTGTCCGTAGCGTATCCTAAATATGCCCTAAAATCACACATTATCTATATCTCCATCTTGCTTTTCTTTTGGCTCTGACGTATTTTGCAGCGAAGCTAGTAGCATTTTTCTTCTTGCTTCTGCGTCTGGGTGTCTTTCGATCTCTAGTTGCGTGCTTTGGGTCTTTTGTGTTTCTCCCGACGATAGATGAGAAGATTCGTTCATAGTCTTCTTCTTTACCCCATATAGAGTTGTGGTGTGTGTTACAAAGGACTATCCCGTTAGATACAACATAACGTAAGCTATGGTGCGCAGCCCAGGTTCTAATATGATGTACGCGCAAGCATTTACCTGATCCACACCCAGGCCATTGACAACACCCGCAATCCCTTTTAACCACCGCAGCACGAAACGCTTTATACGCTTTGTCATTGTAATTCCTCTCCTCGGTATTAGCAAAGAAGTGCCTTACTTTTGTTATGCGCGATTTCGATGTCATTTTGTACCATTCTTGAAACTAGTTCTTCAAATGTGACTTTTGGTTCCCAACCTAATACGCTCTTGGCCTTATTAGCGTTGCCGCAGAGAAAATCAACCTCGGCTGGTCTCATAAATTCTGGGTCTTGTACAACGTAATATTTCCACAGACTTGTCCTTGATCCTACTGATCCTATTAACGTTGTATGACTAAACGCCTCAGTTAGAAATTCCTCAATACTATGTGTTTTACCAGTAGAAATCACATAATCATCAGGCCCGTCCTGTTGGAGCATTCTCCACATAGCTTCCACATAGTCTTCTGCGTGACCCCAATCTCTGAATGTGTCAAGATTTCCCAACCTTAATTTCGGGAATTTGGCGTCTTCAAAAGTGCCGCAGGAAGAAGGAACAAGGATTCCTTTTGAATCAGAGGCTATTAAATAATCGTCTTCATTATAACATGCCCCATTACCATGACGATTCATCCAAGCCTCAAACTCACCAATCCACTTAGTAATCTTACGAGTAACAAACTGATCCCCTCGCCTCTCTGAATTGTGTACAACTCCTTGACCAGCACCAGCTTGAAAAGTACCACTTTCTGTTTCTAAATCAAAGAACCATCCATCATAATTAGGAATATCTATGATTTTTTTGATTTCATTAGTAGGTTTTTCTAAATGATGAGTGTTTGAAGGGACGTACCCGTTATTTACTTTTCTTATAAACCCCCTACTTATTCCAGTTTTTTTCGATATCTCACGTTGAGATAATTGATCTTCTAACAAGGGTTTAATGATATTGAATTTTTCAATCGGAGATGGATTATCGGAGAGAAGATTTATAGAATAATAAAACTGTTGTTTTCCGTATTTCCAGGACTCTTCAACGGTGATATTATATTTTTGTCCAGTAACCTTATGTATAACATAGATTAGTCCAGCAGCTAAAGAATGAGAATTAGTTTTGAAATTTTTGAATTTATATTTGCATGGATTTGCTTTTAACCCATCGCATACATTATAGCCTATCAAAAATGCTTCCATAGCATCAATACTAGAGTTCAAGATACAAATTGGAACTTTTTTATTTATGTGTCCAAAAGGACTTATATCTCCTTCTGTATAAACATCAAGTATCTCTACAGGAATGGTTTCTGCATAACATTCTACTTGACCTACTGGTTCACCAGTAAAACCAGACTTAGAATCTATAAATTTATATGTTCCATTTGTAACAAATGATTTCCATAGGTCTACAAACCTTTGTTTAACTTTCATGTCTTTGTTTGTAAATCTAGGAGTCTTTCCATGTAAGTTCCCATCTCCTACCATCATACCTAACCATTCAGCCATTTTAATATCTACATCAGTCCCAACTTTAATTTCAGGAAACTCGCAAAGCTTAACTGTATCTCCCACCTCTAAGTTTGATGTAGCTACTTCTGAATCATCATCCATAATACATACATGACTTCCAGTGGCGGCATAAACAGACCTTCTGGAATTGATGATTCTTGGCATTTTTGTATTATTAAATTGTGTATGAGGATATCCAGAGACATAAGTAACTTTAGTCCATCCATTTTTATCCCATACCCATAAATCATTTTGAGGAATTCCTTCTTGATATTGTTCCTTTCTAATATCAAAATTAGATACACCAGAATGCAGTCTGGCAATATCTCCAATAGGAGCTATATCTATTAAGCCTTGTGAGTTTCTACATATCAATGGAGTGCTATATGTAAGTGTTTCGTGATTGAATAATATGCCCGCACTAGCATGAAGACCATAAGCCCTTCTATATAATCCGAAAGCATCGTGTGCAGCAACCTTAGCTACTGCGTATGGACTTTGCGGGGAAAAGGGAGTGTCCTCATCCTGCCATTCTTTTATTCCGCAAGTAGTAAAATTGTTCCCAAACATCTCACTAGTACTGGCTTGATACAACCTAGTTTTGGGGCTATGACACCTAGCGGACTCAAGTATGTTTAATACTCCCTCCGCGTTGACCCTAAACGTTAAAAGTGGCTGTTCAAACGAAGTTCCCACATGAGTTTGACCAGCTAGGTTATAAAACTCATCGGGCTTATACTTTGTAAACCAGGAGTTTACATTACACGCATCTGTTACGTCGCCCTCAATTAGTTTGAAGTGGGGCAAATGCTTCAAATGAGATACCCTTTCGGTATTATCCACGCTAGAGCGTCGACAAATGCCGACCACAGTATATCCCTTGCGGAGTAATAATTCCGCAAGATACGATCCGTCCTGTCCTCCGACGCCAGTAATCATAGCTACTGGATTAGATCGTTTTTCCCTAATCGTTAGATTCATATTAAGCCTTTCGTTTGGCTGGTATGTCCATGGTAATTGTTCCTTCTCCGACGTTATTAAAAGGAAGCTCAGGATAGACCTTAGCTACACCCCTTCGAGTATTCTCGTTAGGATTTTTGGTTGGTCGCTTTTGCTTCCTTCGTTTCTTTGTTCCAGGTCCACCAAACGACATGCCTGGTCTACCGAATTCTCCACCAGGCTTTGTAATCCCTGATGGTTCGGTTACGTCCCTGTTGCTAACTTCTATTTCAATTGCCTCCTCTTCATTCTCAATGGTTGCTGGTTCAATTAGTCCACTCTTGAGTTGCTTACGTCTTTCAGCAATCTCACTCTCGTTTGGCGTTTCCACCTCTACCTGGGCTGCATCTTCTCCTTTTACTGGCTCAGGGGCTTCGTTAGTTTCTTCAGTAACATCTTCTTTCTGCTCTTCATATAGTTCAGATACCTCATCAGATGATAGTGCTTTGTCGCTAATAGTGACATTTGTAATACTACCACCCTCTGTATCCCAAACCTCTTTGTCGAGTGTATCTGGATTTGCAATTGCTTCTTCTATAGTCTTATCACTATCTGGCACATCTACCCCCTGCACTTTGGCAAGACTATCTTCAAGTTCTTCTTCGTTCATGCGAATCGTCCTTTGTTAAAAATTGTTCAAACTGCCATGATGTATTATCACCCCTACCGTATATACTATGAAATTTAGTGTGACATCCAATACATAATGTTGCTCCATTATTTATATCAAATCTTTTCTCTACACACCAATTCCATCCATCTATATGATGAGCATTTATCTTACCTCCTACCTTTTTACATTTAATACAAGTAAAACAATCTCGTATATAAACCTCATTTCTCCAATTGACCGTTTCTCGTATGGCTCTTTTATATAATCTATCTTCATTAGTTAGGTTAGGATTCCAATTTGGATGTTTAGAACCAACCCTAAGTTTTTGGGCCTCAGAAGCGACTTTTCTTCTATAACACCCACAAGAACTAGTTGTTTTGGCAACAATCCTTTGGGGTGTTGTTATGAATATATTACCACAAAAACATCTCATAGACCATCTAATGTTTCCAGATTTATCCACTCTATCAAATGGTTGTATGAATTGTAAATTATTGATTATTAAACCCAGTCCAATCTTTTGTATTTCTAGCATGATCTGCGTTTATATGATAACATTTATGATTACAGTATTTACGATTTTTGAAACGACTGGGTTTTTCGCCCTTTCTTTTTGCAAATTTTTGTTTGCATCCTGGACAAACTTTATTCATCTCTTGCAGTTTCGCACGAAAGGAAAGGCTGGTCGACCTGAGAATCCTCATAAGTATGATACATAGATAAGTTCCTTACTGCTTCATTTTTTGCCATTCTACCTATTTCCATATCCTCTCCCACTCTTTGTCTAATCCCCTCATCTTCTAAAGAACGTATAAATCCAGTAAACGTACTTTTACTGTCTTCGACTTTTTTAACGCGGTCGGCACGAGCGGCTTTTAAGTCTTTCTGAATCTTTTCGATACGGTCCAAAATCTTAGAATGCTCAGTGGTATATGAACCTTGCGCATTACGAACCATAGAGAGTTCTGTTTCTAGCTGAGCTATTACTGCTGCATCACGAGTTTCTTCTGGTGCTTCATATTCAGCATCTACTAGTACAGTAAGCCTGTCTATTTGAACCTGCGCATCCTTACGATCCCGAAGTACTTTATTGCCCATAAGTTCACAGGTAATCCATTGCTTGACTTGCAGCTCTTCTGAGTATAATATATCCTCTCGGAACTGTTTCATCATGCGAATCCAGGTAATAGCGAAGTATTCCAGTTCTATATCGCTAAACTGTTTCTTTACTTCTGCCCAATAAGGCTTATCTTCTAACTTAGCTCGAAGGACCGTATCATCAAATCGTTCTTCCGACATTCCTTTATAGGTAAGATTGTTCTCAGTACAGTATTTTTCAACAACCTGATCGGTACGATTGATTTGTACTGCTATATTATGGACACCTAAACGACCAATGTTGGTTGTTATGAACTTCATTTCCTCATTACTTAGTTTACCTCGTTTACGGGCCATAGTTCTCCTCCGCTAGGATTAACCTAATGACATCTAACAACTTAGTCTTATCTGCTTTAGACAACTTAATATCGTTCTTCATCTTGATCCATGACTTACGAAGTGGAACAGGTATCTTCTCATCTAATAGAGCAACCATGTTTGTGTAATCTATATCTTGTGCAATACTATCTTCTTGACGCATGTTCCGTTCCTTCTCATCTTGAACGTTTCCCATGCCAATAGGAGACATTATGTTTTTTTTAGACGAGTTTCTTTTCTCCCAACTTGCAAACGGTTCACAGTCAGCCCTGTCATCGTAGGCCGTACATTGATTAGTTGATTTCAGACGATGGGGGTCATACGCATTGAGAGGACAATCCAAACAGGGTTTATCAGGCCGTGCAAACTTATTGCGTTTTAGATTGTATAAACGGTTGTTTACATGAGTCCACAAAAATGTTTCTAGCTTACCTTTAGTTGGATCGTATCTTTCTAAACCATCTATAGCTTCTATACGAGCTTCTTGCTTCATATCATCAATACTGTAGTAACCAAACTTGTATTTATATGCTAAGCCGTTAGCTATTCTCTCTATTGATGTTAGGACTTCACTCTCAGTCATCCCTTTGGGTATTTTCATACAGCCTCATCTGGATCACTAAGGAATAGAAGCCATTGTTCCTTAGCGTCCTCAATGTTATCAATGCGTTGTACCCTTGTAACTTCTAATTTCTTCGGTATTGACATATCTAATTCATCAACGTACACCTCCAACACAGCAACAACTGGACCATTAGCTTCTATATCAACACACACAGACTTTATCCTTGGTATTTCATTACCAGTATTCAGGTCTATTACGTGAGTGCCTTCGGGTGTCCCGTCACTGACTAACCTAATCCCCTTCTCTAAGTTTGACATATTCTACCTCTATATCTAGTTCTACGTCTCTAATTGACAATTCCGCGCATACTTTTCCAAAGGAGTTGACATACAGGCTGATACGCGAGATACCTGTAATGTGCTGGCCCGTTTCAGCGTCGTAAATTTTAATCTTCCCGTTCTTGTCCGTCTTTATCTTTATCTTCAATTGCTTCTTTGAGGGCTGCCCTCGCTTCATCAGGGGACGGATCAGGCGTGTCAATTTCATCTGCCACCTCCTGTGAGAGAGACTCAGTAGCGTGAGTTCTTAACTCTGTTTTGACAAATGTATCATTTTCCATAGAATCACTCCTTATCTATGTACAAAAGTGGTCGTGGTGTGTATAATGATTATACACAAGAAAGTGGACAAATGTAGGACGCTTACACCAAAATTCCAAAATTAGGAGAAGTAATATGAACCAAGTGTGGAAAGAACATGAAAGAGCCTTCATACGGGACAACGCTAACACCATGAAGGATAGGGAGCTTGCAATTAAGCTATCAAAAATAAGTGGTCGTACGGTTACAGTCCAAGCAGTTAGGAAGCAACGTCAAAAACTGGGTATCACGAAAGCACGAGGACGAGGACTCTGTTCTGTGGTGCAGAAGGTAACTCAGTCAGATAAAATCGCCATAGGTGTTCCCGTAGTCCAATCCAAGCCAGTGGGTTTTTAATCGTGACTGACACTAAAGTTAAGTGGCAATGTCCCATCTGTGATTGCAACGCATACCAAAGGTTTGGCGGAGTGCCTCTTCCTGCTGTAAAGATTCGGGAAAACCAGTCAACTGGGGAAGAAGTTCGCATAGGAACAACCCTACGCCTCGGCACGCACTTCATGTGTCGGGGTTGCTCAGTATTCTTCTCCAATCCTAAGTTGTTCAATGCTGAACCAATTAGGGAAAAACAGAGGACTAGGTTAAACGATATGTTAAAAATTTTCGACAAGGGATTTTGAAAAAGGAGAAACGGATGTATAAAATTATAGGGGCATTTCTGATAGCGGCCCTATTAACTAATGTAGCACTAAGTCAAAGCTACGACTACAAAGTAGACGGTAAAGACTATCACTTAAACGTCACACCAGCAGATGATAAAAGTAAGGAAATAGTCCACAAGTACAAACTCAGGGTAATAGATACTTCTTTAGGAGGAGTTATTAACGCTCTAGATGAAAGTATCTCGGAGACCGAGATTCGACCAATCATAACGAGCACAAAGATTTATCTGCGAGACGGTTATCAGCTTATCACCGATGAGGGTTTTCGGAAGCTATTGAAACATGCCTCAACCATCTTTGCTGATCTCAAGGATACCCCCTGGACATCCATCAAATCTGGTTTAACTAGACGTGATTGGGCTAGGCCAGTTCTTAAAGATGGGGAATTTGTGGAGGGGTCATTCCTGATCCATAGAACAATAGTAGCGTTCTGGAAAGCGAATGGTACTTCGGTTGAAAAGGTGAATCCTGATCCCGAGGTTAAGAAAAAGAAGCGTAAGAAACGTAACAAGGACAAGGAAAAGAAAGGAAAGTAAAATGGCACAGGAACTTGGAGGTGAATTGGTCATGGCCTTACGAGATAGGTATGTGGCCCAAAGGTCGAAAGCAAGAGTGAATCTGAAAAACTATATGTTCAACGCCGTAGGAGTGGGAGAACATGCTAATATAGTTGATGAAGTAGATAAACTAGTAAGACAGATTGATTTGGCAAATTCTCTGATAGAAACAGTAAGTTCCCTTGGATACGGAAGCGTAAATAAAGATGCCTAATCCCTGTTGGACAATAAAACCTCCAAAGAAGAGCTTCTTTAGAACTATATGTGTCTTATGGGAAAAGTACTGTTGGAGGTGGGTATCATTAGTAATAATAGTCCTACTCATTTCTTTGGTAAAATTAAAGAAGCGCATCTTTAAGCGATAGTTTTGATGGTGTATAATACCGTGTCTCGGTATTCGTTTCCTTACATAAGGGTTAACGTATGAATCAAAGGTCAATGTGATTGGTTTCACGTTGGCCTTTTTCATGTACATAGTATGACTTACTATGAGCGACACACTCAATCTCTAGAGTACAACTTCCGAAAACTTGAAAGGGGGATACGCATAATGAAACGTACCCGTCATCTTGCCTCATTTGATCCAATGGTTCTTAGGAAAAAGATTGAGCAGCTAAGAAAAGTTTTCCAAGAATTAGGTAGACTTCCTGATTCTCCTCGCTGGCCTATCTAGGAGGTGACTCATCTCGCCGCCCTGAGCGTCAGATGGGC
>SDBT01016074.1_pt1 | contig 11868 bp, 10 predicted proteins | sample 2277101 | NCBI WGS metagenome assembly SDBT01 (sample SAMN10404973, study PRJNA504765) | marine sediment metagenome | isolation source: marine sediment core GS10_PC15, 103 cmbsf | place: Arctic Ocean: Southern Knipovich Ridge | collected 2010
CCCGCGCCCGGGCACCATGTCTATCCCGATGAAGCCGGAGACTTCGCCCCCGTGCTTTGCCGCCACCGCAGATATCTTTGCGACATCCATGGAACTGCCCCCGCCGAGCCCGATGACGAGGTCCGCACCGCTCAAGCTGCACTTGCCTGCACAGTCGGAGGCGTTCTCGATGCTCGGGTCCGACCCGGTGTCCACATAGGTCTCGCTCGCGATGCCGCTGGAGGACAGGACCCCTGCCACGCGGTCCACCATGCCGGCCGCTGCCAGCCCCTGGTCGCTGACGATGAAGCACCTCGTGCCGCCGAGCATCCTGACGACCTCCGGAAGCTCGCCCAGCATGCCGCAGCCAAAAAGTATCTCGCCCGCGGTCCTGAACCTCACCTGCATACTTTCGACCCCCTCAAGTAACCGGCAGTTGAAGACCATTATCGTGGAGCATGCCCGGTAATATTACCGGTGATTTAGAAGTGTGAGCGTGGAGTTCGCGAAGCGAACTGCTCAGCACTGCCAAGAACCTCATGGGCTGAGCGTGGAGTTTCCGAAGGAAACTCCTAGGCAACGCAAAGCGACCAGTACTGCAATGTGAGCATACAACGCGTTGCCCATTGAGTTTTGCTCCGCGAACTCGTGTATGGCTTCGCGAACTCCCAGGCTGCGGAGCTACCCAGGCTGCGGAGCTGCCCAGGCTGCGGAGCTGCCCAGGCTGCGGAGCTGCCCAGGCTGCGGAGCTGCCCTACTCACCGGGAACTCCCTCGCGGTCCCATCCTCGCAACGAATAGTAGTCCGACACCATCCCGTCCAGCTCTTTCCTCGTGATGATGCAGCCGCTTCCCGCGAGCGGCTCCTTGAAAAACCTCTCCGGCAGCGTGTCGTCCGCGCTGGTGACGCCTTCCCGCAGGTTGAAACGGCGGGTATCGCTCGTTATCCGGTTTGCCATCGCTCCCAGTTCCTTCTTGCCGAGAGCGAGGCCAGTGGTGGCCTCTATGATCCTTGCTATCTCTTCCCAGCCGATGATGTCGCGGAAGAAGCGGCAGAGGATGAGGCTGTCGAAGAGTACCGAGCGGTCCTCGTAGTCTATGAAGAGCTCGGCCTTCCCCTCGGTCTCCTCCGGTGCGACCTGCCCAGACAGTTCCGCCTTGTAGAAAGTGCCCCTCAGGTGGCAAGCACCGCGGCTCGCTACAGCATAGGCCAGGCCCATGCCCTTGAGCACACGCGGGTCGAACCCGGCTGGCTCGAGCCCCTTCACGTGAACGGCGATCTCCTCCAGGCCCAGCTCCTCGGCGGCCTGCCTGACACCCCCGGCAAGAAGGTCTCCGGGACCCTCCCGGCGGGCTATCAGCCTGAGCAGCCCGGCTATCTTCTCTGTCTCCCCGTAGTCCACATCGCAGTCCAGCTTTCCCGCCTTCCGGGCTTCTATCGCGAAGGCCGTGACGTTCCCGGCCGTCATCGTATCCATCCCCAGCCGGTCGCAGAGATCGTTCAGGTAAGCGACCTCCTCGAGCGAGTTGAGGCAGTTGAGCCCGCCGAGGGCATATATGGTCTCGAACTCGGGCCCTTCCAGCGTCAGCCCGGCATACGGGCCCTCCCTGACAGTGCTCAGCTTCCCGCAGGCCAGGAAGCAGTGAAGGCACGCTCTCGATTTCACATCGAAGTGCTCCTGCATGTAATCGGAACTCAGGTTCTCCCAGTTCTCCAACGTGCCTGCAGTCCAGTAGCGGGAGGGGAAGCAGCCGGCCTTGTTGGTGACGGCCACCTGCACAGGAGTCCCCACCTTGCTGTAGACCTGGAAGCTGGGATGCTTCTTCCCCGTGTCGGCTATCTCCTTCACGAGGTCCGCTATTGATCCCTCGTCCGCATACCGGCAAGTTGCGTTCCCGTGGAACGCTATTGCCTTCACCTTCTTCGAGCCCAGGACAGCGCCGAGGCCGCAGCGGCCCGCGCTGCGCCAGCGGTTGTTCTTGATGAGCGCGTAGGCGACCCGGTTCTCGGCCGCAGGGCCGACCACTATCGCCTGCGCGCGCTTGCCGACCTCCTCGACAATGGCATCCTCTGTCTCGCGCGTGTCCCGGCCCCAGAGGTGGCCCGCGTCATGGAACACGGCTCCCCCTTCGCCTATCTCGAGATAGACAGGACTTTCACTCGCGCCCTCCACGATCAACGCATCGTAGCCGGCAGCCTTCATCCGTGGAGCCACCCTGCCCCCGGCATAGGACTCGCCGTAGATGCCCGTCAGGGGCGACAGGGAGAAGACCCCGTAGCGCGAGCTTCCCCATATACGGGTGCCCACGGCCGGCCCGGTCGCCAGGATGAACTTATTGTCTGCGGAAAGAGGAGCTGTGCCGCGCGGTATCTCCTCGAGCATCAGGTGGGTGCCCAGGCCCTTGCCCCCCAGGCATCTCTCCAGCACATCGCCGGGTATCGCTTCCTCGGAAGATGTCCTTCCTGCGAGGTCCACCCGGAGCAGCTTGTTGTGAAAACCATCCATCTGTTCTCTCCTGCCCCCCCGGGGGGGGGAATGCGAATCCGGCTACATGGACCCTGGAGCGGAGACCCCCAGCATCGCGAGGCCGTTCGCAAGCACGGTCCTGGCGGCCCGCACCAGAACGAGCCGGGCAGCGGTCACCGCACGGTCCTCGGTCACTACCCGCAGCTCCGGCCTCCTATTCCCGCAGTCGTAGAAGTTGTGAAACGCGGCCGCGAGCTCCTGCAGGTAGGCGGTAAGCCGGTGAGGCTCGTGCGCCATCGCCGCGCCCTCGACGATCTCGGGGAACACCGCGATCTTCTTCACCAGCTCCATCTCCGCCTCTTCCTTGAGATACCCGAGGTCCGTGTGTACCGCTTCCGGGGCACCCATTTCCTGCTCCCGCGCAAACCCCAGTATGCTGCAGATCCGCGCGTGCGCGTACTGGACGTAATAGACGGGGTTCTCCGACGACTCCTTCTTTGCCAGTTCCAGGTCGAAGTCGAGCTGTGCATCCGAACGGCGCATCAGGAAGAAAAACCGTGCGGCGTCCCTGCCGACTTCGTCAGTCACCTCGCGAAGCGTCACGAACTCCCCGGAACGCGTGGACATCGGCACGGGCTTGCCGTCCCGGAATAGCTTCACGAGCTGGATGAGGACCACATCGAGCATATCCGCGCTCGCACCCATGGCCTGCAGGGCGGCCCGGGTGCGGGGGATGTAGCCGTGGTGGTCAGCGCCCCAGACGTTTATCAGGCTGTCGTACCCCCGCCCCAGCTTTTCCTTGTGGTAGGCGATGTCGGCGGCAAGATAGGTGGGCTGGCCGTTCTTCCTTATGACGACACGGTCCTTCTCGTCCCCGAACCCGCTTGATCGCAGCCACTTCGCCCCGTCGCGCTCGTATATGAAACCGCCCGACTCCAGCTCCGCGACCGCCCTGCCTATGGCATCATCCTCGTGCAGGGTCTTCTCCGAGAACCAGCGGTCGAAGCCGACGCCGAACTCCGCGAGGTCCTTCTCTATACCGAGGCGGATCTGCCCGGAGGCATATCCGGAGAAGAAGGGGATGTCATCCTGCGGGTGGTCCTTCCCCTGCTCTTCGACCAGTCCCTCCGCAAGCCCCACAAGGTAGTCACCGCGGTAAACGAGGTCCTCCTCGCGGCATACAGCCCCTCCAGCCAGTTTCGCGTACCTCGCAGCAAGAGACCGGCCCAGCCCCTCTATCTGGTTGCCCGAGTCATTCAGGTAATACTCGCTCGTGACTTCGAAGCCGGCAGCGGCAAGCACCTTTACAAGGGCATCCCCGACCGCGGCATTGCGGCCGTGGCCGACGTGCAGAGGCCCCGTTGGGTTGGCGCTGACGAACTCCACAAGCACCCGCCGGCCCCCACCCGCATCACTCGAGCCGTAACCCGCACCCTCAGCCTCGACAACAGCCAGGACCTCCAGCATCACGCTGCGGTCCAGGAAGAAGTTGATAAAGCCCGGCCCCGCTACCTCGACCTTCTCGACACAGCCGGGACGCTTGATCTCCCCGGTGATGAGCTCCGCCAGCTCCCGGGGCTTGCCGCCCGTATCGCGGGAAAGGAGAAAAGCGACGTTGGTGGCGAGGTCCCCGTGGCCCCGCTGGCGCGGCATCTCCAACTCGACCACGACTGCGGCTCCGGCAGGTATCCGGCCGGCGGCCTTCAACCTGTCGATGGCTCCGCCCAGCACGCCGAGTATCTCTTGCTTGCTCGACTTAGTCATAGGTAACCTGTAGGTGTCGGAAGCATGCATGCTTTCCGGGTGCTGCAGGAGCTCCCGGCCCTCATATTTCCACGCGTCCCGCGTCGCCCCACAGTCTCTCCAGGTCGTAGAACTCGCGAGCTTCTTCTATGAACACATGCACCACGAGATCACTGTAATCCAACAGCGCCCAGCGGCCGTCTTCCCTTCCCTCGATGTGCCAGGGTCTCGTGCCCTCGCGTTTCAGCTCCGCCTCCACCGCGTCTGCGATCGCCCTCACCTGCACATCCGACTCGCCGCTCACGATGAGGAAGTAGTCCGTATAGTCGACGAGCTCGCGCATGTCGAGCACCACCGGCCTGACGGCCTGCTTGTCTGCAGCCGCTGCAACGGCTTTTCTGGTCCTCTCCAGCGAGTCTATTCTGTCTTCTCCCCTGCCAGCCTGCCACTGCCCCTTCCCAGGTACAGCCGGTGGTCTGCGATGTAACGCTCCACAAGCTCCGGGACAAGGTAGTGCACCGAACGGCCCTCCCGGACACGCTGGCGTATGTCGGTGGAGGACATGCCGAAAATCGGTGCCTTGAGCACGTGGATCCTCCGGCGGTACTTCTGGGCCACCTTCCGCAGGTCCGACCCGGGCCGTGACGCAACGATGAACTCGCACAGCTTCACCAGCTCGTCAGCCCGCTCCCAGTTGACTATGTCCACCATCGCATCGGTGCCCACGATGAAGAAGAGCCGCGCCGCTTCCCCGAAGAAGCCCAGCATCTCTTCCACCGTCTCCACCGAATAGGACTTGCCCCTGCGCTCCATCTCCACCGGGGAGACGGCGAAGTGAGAATCTCCATGGGTGGCCAGCACTGTCATCTGGTAGCGGTCGTGTGCCGGCGCCATCCCCTCCCTTGTCTTGTGAGGGGGCCGGCCCGAAGGTATGAACATCACGCGGTTGAGTTCGAACGCCTCCCTTGCAAAAGTCGCTATTGCAAGGTGCCCGTAGTGGATCGGGTTGAACGTCCCTCCGAAAAGCCCCACCTTCATGGCCATCCCTTCTCTCTACCCCCCGTCCGTCCTGATCGCCCCGTTACCCTCAAGGCTGCGCCCTCAGGGCCTACGGCCCTGAAGCAATCCGCCATTCAACGCCGGCTCAACACCATCGCTATGTCCGAACCTGCCCGTCCCCGCGAATCTCGTACTTGTAAGTCGTCAGCTCTTCCAGGCCCATCGGCCCGCGCGCGTGCAGCTTGTCGGTCGAGATACCGATCTCCGCGCCCATCCCGAATTCTCCGCCGTCGGTGAACCTTGTCGAGGCGTTCACGTAGACGCAGGCCGAGTCCACCGCCTCGAGGAAACACCGGGCGTGCCCGTCATCACCCGTGATGATCGCGTCCGAGTGGCCCGAGCCGTAGCGGTTGATATGCTCGACTGCCTCTTCCACACCGCCGACGACCCGCACTGACAGCACGAGGTCAAGATACTCTTCGGACCAGTCTGCTTCCGACGCAGGCTTCGCGTCCGGGAGCACGCGGCACGTCTCCTCGCAGCCCCTGATCTCCACCCCGGCCTCCGCCAGTCTCCTCGCGACGCGCGGCAGAAATTCCGCTGCGACCGCCCGGTCGACGAGCATGGTCTCCATGGCGTTACAGACCCCCGGGCGCTGCACCTTCGCATTGACGCAGACCGATTCCGCCATCGAGAGGTCCGCCGCCCCGTCCACGTACGTATGGCAGACTCCCTTGTAGTGCTTGATGACCGGGACCGTCGCCTGCTCGGTCACGGCCCTGATGAGCCCTTCGCCTCCCCGTGGGATCACCATGTCCACGCTGGCGGACATCCGCACCAGGTGTCCGATTGCCTCTCTCTCTTTCCACGGGATGAGCTGGATGGAAGCCGCTGGGATACCCGAGCTCTCTGCCGCCTCCGCCAGCAGTCGTGCTATTCGTTGGTTGGACCGCAGGGCGTCCGAGCCGCCGCGCAGGATACAGCTCGAGCCCGCCTTGAGGCACAGCCCTGCCGCATCAGCGGTCACGTTCGGACGCGATTCGTAGATAATGGCTATCACTCCCACGGGCACGCGTACCCTGTCTATCCGCAAGCCGTTTGGGCGCTGCCATGTCCGGATGACCTCGCCCACGGGGTCGGGTAACGAGGCGACCTTCGAGAGCCCATCCGCCATCCCGCTGACCCGCTGCGAGTCCAGGCGCAGCCTGTCCACGAATGCCGCGGACATGCCCCCGGCCTCGGCCTCGCGGAGGTCCACGGCATTGGCATCCAGGATGTCCTTCTCCCGGGCGCGAAGCGCCGCGGCCATCTCGCGCAGGGCGGCATCCTTCCGCTCCGTCCCGACGCGCGCCAGCAGCCGGGAGGCCTCACGCGCCCTTGTTCCCATCCTGTCCAGCTCTCGAGCCCATCCCATCACAGATCACCCCGCCAGGATGACAAGGCTGTCCCGGTGGACCGCCTCGTCATGGTACTTATAGCCCAAGATCGAGACGATGGCCCCGGTCCTTGCTCCCCGTATCTTATCCAGTTCGGCGGAAGAGTAGTTCGTCAGCCCACGGGCGAACTCCCTGCCCCGGCTGCTCCTTATGCTCACCGCATCTCCCGTCTCGAACTTGCCCGAAACCCTGACGATGCCGCTGGGCAGCAAGCTGCGGTTTCCCTTCTCCCGCGCCGCCCGCGCGCCCCCGTCCACGACGATCGCACCGCGCGGCTGCAGCGTGAAAGCTATCCACCGCTTGCGGCTGCCGATCCGCTCTCCGACAGGCGCGAAGAACGTCCCGACTTTCTCGCCCGCCAGCACCTTCAAAAGGATGTCGGTCTTCTTCCCGTTGGCTATCACCATGGCCATACCCGAGGAAGTGACTATCCTGGCCGCCTTGAGCTTGGTGACCATCCCTCCCTTGCCCGCCCGCGAGCTGCTGCGGCCCGCCTGCGCTTCCACCTCCGGCGTCACGCGTTCGATCCGGGAGACCAGGACCCTCTTGCCCCCCGGCGCGGGGGCAAAGAAACCGTCCACGTCCGACAGCACTACCAGCAGATCCGCCTCGGCCAGGTTCGCCACCAGGGCACTCAACGTGTCATTGTCGCCGAACCGGTCGCCGAACGCAAGCTCGTCCACCGCAACGGTGTCGTTCTCGTTGACGATGGGTACGATGCCCCGGCCGAGCAGTTCGGACAGGGTGTTGCGGACGTTGATGTAGCGGCGCCGGTCCCTGAGATCAGCCTGCGTGAGCAGCACCTGGCCCACCCCGAGAGAGAAGCGGCGGAACGCGTCCCCGTATGCCCGCATCAGGAGGCCCTGGCCGACCGCGGCCGAGGCCTGCTCCAGCGGGATGGTCCGAGGGCGCTCCCTCAGCCCAAGCTGGCTCATCCCGGCCCCGATGGCGCCCGAACTGACCAGCACCACGTCATGGCCCTGCTTCCGGACCCGGGCGATCTGGCTGCTGATCCTGCGCACGGCCGCCAGAGACAGGGCCCCCCGCGGGGAGCTGAGAACAGCGGTCCCCACCTTTACCACCACACGCATCGGTCTTCGTCCGCGGCTCCTGTCAGCCATCACGAGCCTCCACCAGTTCGGCAAGACGGCGCTTCAGTTCTTCCATGCCCTCGCCGGTCAAAGCGGATACCGCCACTATCCTACCCCCCACCGCCTCGCGAAACCCGGGCAGGTTCGCCTTGCCCGCCTGCAGGTCGATCTTGTTTGCCACTACCAGGCGCGGGCACGCCGCGAGGCCGGAGCCATAACTCTCGATCTCGGTCTCGAGCGCCGCGACGTCGTCTTCCGGACGGCGGCCGTCCACCCCTGCGACGTCCACCACGTGCACAAGCACCTTCGTGCGCGTCGCATGCCGCAGGAACTCCAGCCCCAGCCCGCGTCCCTCGTGCGCGCCTTCGATCAGGCCGGGTAAGTCGGCCAGCCGCACCCGGCGCCCCCCGTCCAACTCCGCCACGCCCAGGAAAGGCCGGCGCGTCGTGAAGGGATAGGATGCCACCTCGGGCCTTGCCGAAGTGAGCCGGGAAAGGAGGCTTGACTTGCCAGCATTGGGGAGGCCGATGAGGCCGGCGTCGGCGATGAGCCTGAGTTCGAGGTTCAGGCTGCGCTCTCCGCCCAGCTGGCCCGGCTCGCATTCCATGGGTGAACGGTGCTCGGGGGTGGCGAACCGCGCGTTGCCCCGGCCGCCCATGCCGCCCCGGACCACCCGGAAGCTCTGTCCCGGTCTCACCAGGTCGGCCAGGACGCGGCCGGTCCGCACATCGCTTACCACGGTGCCGGGCGGCACCTTCACGATGACGTCGTCGCCGTCTTTGCCCTTCTTGTTCTTGCCCTGGCCGTGCACACCTCCGTCCGCGCGCATCAAGGGATGGTAGGAGAAATCTACGAGCGTCTCGACTTGCTCGTCCACCTCGAAGAAGACGCTCCCGCCGCGTCCGCCGTCACCGCCGTCGGGACCGCCTCGCGGCACGTACTTCTCGCGCCTGAAGCTGACCGAGCCCCGACCGCCGTTGCCCGCGCTTACCTTGATCCGAACCCGGTCAATGAACCTTCGCACCGTGTGTGCGTCAGGATACTACACTGACGAGCTTCCCTTTCCCGCGCGATACGAACTGGACTCGCCCTGTCACCTTCGCAAAGATGGTATCGTCGCGGCCCAGGCCGACATTTCGGCCAGGCTTGAAATGAGTTCCCCGCTGGCGGACGATTATGGCGCCGGCCGGCACCAGCTGACCGCCGGCTGTCTTCACTCCCAGCCGCTGCGACTGGCTGTCTCGGCCGTTACGGGAACTGCCTCCGCCTTTTTTGTGAGCCATCTCGGTATCTCCTCCGTCAACAGTACGTGTCTCTCACTCAAGCATCGGGGATCCGGATCTCCATGATCCTCACCTGGCTGAGTTCCTGGCGATGGCCGATCTTCTTGCGCTGGTCCTTCCTGCGCTTGTACTTGAGAGACACCACCTTCTTCCCGCGTGTCTGCTTTACCATCTCCCCGACCACCGAAGCCCGCTTGACCGTCGGCCTGCCGATATGCACCCTGTCTTTCTCCGCGACAAGAAGCACCCTGGACAGCTCGACCTTCGATCCTTCCTCCCCGGGCATACGCTCGAAGAGGACCAGGTCTCCCCTGGATACCCGGTATTGCTTGCCGCCCTGCTCCACAACGGCATATACGGCGTGTTCCTGCGCCGCTGCCTTGTCCTGTGCCGCTCCTGCGGCCTTCTTTACGCTCACCTTCTCACCTCCGCTGAATCCGCAATCCGTCACAATCGTGCGATTATAGTGCGGCCGGGCCCCTTTGTCAACCACCCCGCTCACCCTCACTAACAACCTGATGGGGTGAGCCGCTCAGCACTGCTACCAAGTTTATGCGCTGAGCTTAGAGTTTGCTGCGCAAACCGGTCGGTGTCGCTACGAACTCTAGGAACCGACCTTAGAGTTTGCTGTGCAAACTCGTGCATAGGGCTCAGCTATGCAAGCATCGTTGGCTGCAATTCGTGGTGACTCTTGCACCCTTTTCTGTTTACTCTCCAATGCCCGATTTGGAAAAAACTCTTTACTCTACCTCCTTGCCGCTCTTCGCAGAAAGGATCCGTACGTCCTCCAGGTGGAGGTTCCCGTCCTTTTCGAAGCGGATGCGCGACCTGGTCCTCCGCTCTATGCGGCGCAGCTTCTTGAGGTCATCAGTCTCAAGGCGCGTGATGACATCCGGGTGCGCCCGGACCACCACTCTCTTCTCCCCTCGCCGCCCCCCGAGCACCTTCACCAGCCTCCTCTGCAACGCGGTGGAGGTGGTCATGACGGACTCCACCTTGCCTGTCCCCCCGCAGTAGGGACATGCCTTGCAGAGGAAACTCGAGAGGCTCCTGCGGGTGCGCTCGCGGGTCATCTCCACTATCCCGAGTTCGCTCACCTTCGCCACCGTGGTCTTCGCCCGGTCGCTCTTCAGCGCGCTCTCCAGCCGTGCGACCACCTTGTTGCGGTTCCGCTGGGACTCCATATCGATGAAATCTATCATTATCAGCCCGCCCAGGCCCCGCAGCCGCAGCTGCCTCGCAATCTCGTCAGCTGCCTCCAGGTTCGTCTCCAGGGCGGTCTTCTCCAGGCTCTCACGCTTCGTGTGGCGGCCGCTGTTGACATCGATCGACACCAGCGCCTCGGTCTCCTCTATCACGATCGAGCCACCAAGCTTCAGGCGCACCGACCTCTTCAGCGCCTTCTCGACCTCTACCTCCACGCCCTCCGCCTCGAAGAGAGAAGGACGCCTCGCCCGGTACAGCTCCACGCGGTCCGCAAGATCCGGTTCCAGCGAACGGATGAACTTCTTGATGCGTGACCACTCATCCCGGGAATCGATGACGAGGCGGTCTATGTCCTTCGTGAGCATGTCCCTTGCCACGCGCATCGCAAGCCCCGTTTCCTCGTGTATCAACTGGGGCACCTTCGCACTCCGGCCCGTCTTCTCTATCTGCCGCCAGGTCGCCATCAGGTGTTTCATGTCCGCCGCGAACTGCTTCCGGCTCTTGCCCTCGCCCGCAGTACGGGCGATGCACCCGACCCCCTTCGGCCTGATGTCGCGCAGGAACCCCTTCAGGCGGTCGCGCTCCTTTCCTCTCTCGATGCGCCGGGAGATCCCCATGTGATCGACGGTGGGCATGAGCACCAGGTAGCGGCCGGGAAGGCTCACGAAGGAGGTCAGCCGGACACCCTTGGTGCCGATCGGCTCCTTGACGACCTGGACAAGGACATCCTGCCCCCGCTTCAGCATGTCCTGGATGGCTGCGTGCGACCTTCTCCTCTTCTGCGGCTTCTCTTCGCCAAGGGCCTCGCCACCGGCCACCTCCTTCAGCGAATCCAGCTCAGCGACGACGTCGCGCACGTACAGGAAACCATCTTTTTCCAGGCCCACGTCCACGAAAGCCGCCTCCATCCCCCGGAGGACAGACTTCACCGTTCCCTTGTAGACGCTTCCAGTCACCCTCTGTCTGTCATTTCGCTCGATGGTTCGCCACGAATAATTGCATCGTCTACTTTTTCAATAAGAATGTCTTTTTGGCAGAGTTCATCAGGAATTTGTTGATTGCAACTTGTGATTATAAATATTTTGTTAATCCAAGGAAGATACGTTTGCAACGAAATGATAGATTGTACGAGTTCTCCGTTATCACGCCACCTCGAGTTCCCAATAGCGGATTTTGGGCCTCGATATTCATCAACACCAGATTCGCATCTTGCCTTTTTATGTTCGCTTCGCTCTCCGTTTACGTACAAGTATACGGCATCTACAAAGAATTCAGAATGGCTATGTATACTGTGATGCGCACTGGTATGTATACTCATTTGTATTATATAGGGAGGTATATATAAAAATGGGTGATCGAGGAGAGCAGAGACGAACGCTCATAGATTTGTTGGACAAAATTACAACGAATATTTCTTCTATCAAAGATTCGCCTCCACATATACAAAGTCAATTAGCTGAAGTGGTAAAAATTGCACAAAGTGCAAAAAATCAAAAGCGAATTGGCACCAATGATCTCAATGATCTGATTGAGAAAATGACAGATGTATCGAATCGCATCGCAAAACGATCGATTGATCAACAAATTAAAGTCATTCACTTCATTTTAAAAAAGTGGGAAGAACCAGGAATTATTAGTAATTATATGGATCATGTGTTTTCTAC
>SDBT01016075.1_pt1 | contig 11868 bp, 11 predicted proteins | sample 2277101 | NCBI WGS metagenome assembly SDBT01 (sample SAMN10404973, study PRJNA504765) | marine sediment metagenome | isolation source: marine sediment core GS10_PC15, 103 cmbsf | place: Arctic Ocean: Southern Knipovich Ridge | collected 2010
GCCTAGCCTCAAAAAGGACGGTAGCGCAACCCCCGCACATTAGTTCAGTGGGCGATATTCGGATTCGCGATTTGGAGACTCTCTCCGAGCACGAGCAGTGTGTCGATCTTCAAAAAGAAATCTGGTCTCTTCCCGATCGAGACCTGGTTCCGGCCGTCGAGCTGCTCGTAGTCTGTCGTTGCGGTGGTCTATGCATCGGTGCGTTCGACGGCGAGGTGATGGTCGGCCTCGTCTGCGGCATGGTGGCTCGAGAGGAAGGCCGGCTGTTCCACCATTCTCACATGGTGGGGGTGGTAGCCGGCTACCGAGGCAGGCGGATCGGGGAAGGGCTGAAGTGGGCGCAGCGGGATCGGGTCCTGGGGCAAGGGCTCGATTTCATCAACTGGACGTTCGATCCTCTACAAGCTCCGAATGCCAACTTCAACATCAATCGACTGGGGGTGGTGGTTCGGAAGTACTTTGTGGACCTATATGGGGAGACCACCAGCGCCCTTCACGGCGGGCTTCCCACCGACCGTTTCGAAGCCGAGTGGGCGATTCTAGGCCCCCGGGTGGTGGATGCGCGTGAAGGGAAAGTGGTTGGTCGGCGGGACTGGAATGATCTCCCTCGTGCCAACTGCTGCCACCTCGAAGATGAGCTCCCGAAATGTGAAGACGTCGAGCTCGAGCTGGATGCTCGAGAGCTTCTGATTGAGATCCCTCCCGACATCACCCGCATCATGTCAGAAGATCCCGAGCTGGCTTTGAGCTGGCGCCTCGAGACTCGCCGAATCTTTCAAAGCTACATGAGTCGCGGTTACCTGGTGGTAGGTTTCCACGTTCAGTCATCACGAATGTTCTACCGAATGGCCGATGGCTCAGCCCTCGACGAAGGGTCTCCACTTCTCCTCCGGTGAAGGGCGCGTCAGCAGGCTCACCACGATGAGACAGAGAAGCGATGCGGCGCCGGCCGGATAAACGATGTAGTCGTAATCGATAGGCAGAGAGAAGAAATAGAGGTTGAGCGATGTCCACCCCGACTGGTGGAGGACTCCGAAAGCCAGCGTCGTGACCATTCCTGCCGCAATCGATGACACTCCTCCCGCCGGGGTGACGCGCTTCCAGAGGAAGGCGGCGAGAAGCGCCGGCGTCACCGCCGCCCCGACCATCGTGTAAGCGTAGAGGGCCATATCCAGAATGCTCACAAAAGCGGTTGTGGCCAGGTAAGCAACAACAGCCAGCAGGATGATCATGACCCGCTGAAAAAGGATGATCCCCTTCGCGCTCACGTCTGGGTTGATGAACCGCTGGTAGATGTCGCGGGCGAGATTGGTGGAAGGAACCATCAAGAACGTGTTGGCGGTGGAAAAAATGATGGCCACCGCGCCCGCCAGCAGGAGGCATCCGCCAATCTGCGGAAGATTGTGGCGGGCCAGTTGAAGCAGGATGATCTCGGAGGCGCGCTGCTGTTGCGGGGAAAAAGTTCCGGCGGCACCGACGAAGGAAGGGTCATTCCAGTACATGCCTGCTCCGAATATGCCGGTGACGTCCAGGAGAATTTCGAGGAGAACCACTCCAATGATCATGCCGATGACCGCTTTTCGAGCCGAGGACTCGTTCCGGGCGGAGAAGAATTTTTGATACATGCTGCTCTCTCCCAGAAGGAGCAGCATGGTGGGCAAGAAGAGTCCGAGCGCTGGAATCACACCGAGTCGTCCGAAGACGGTGAAGTGAGTTTCCGGAAGGGTCGAGGTGAGCTGAGCCCAGCCTCCCGCCCCCTGCAGGGCCAGCGGAGCGGCAATCAAGATGCTCACGATGATGACGATGCCGTTAAAGATATCCAGGGACACGATCGACATCATTCCGGCGGTGACTGTAAAGACCACCACCAGGAGACAGATGATCGCCTTGCCCAGATCGGGGTCGATGCCCGGATAAATGATGCTCAAGAGACGTCCCCCTCCGAGGAACTGATAGCCGGCGATGGTCAGGTAAGCGATGACAATGGCCAGGGTTCCCAGGATCCGGGCCGCCGGGTGATAGCGGGTCTCGAGGATGTCGGGCACCGTGTACTGGGCGATTCTTCTCACTCTTCCGGCCAGGAAGTAAACCACCACGATGCCTAACCAAGCTCCGGCGCTCATCCACAATGCCGAGAAACCTTCCCGAAAAGCCCTGCCGGCGCCGCCAAAGAGGCTTCCCGAGCCGATCCATGTGCAAACCAAGGTGCCCACCAGCAAATGCCAGGGAACATTGCGCCCCGCCACCATGAAGTCGTCTTGCGTCTTGACGGCACGGCTGCGGTAGAAGCTTACGCCGATGAGGAACGCCAAATAGAAGATGATGACCCAAAGGTAAATCATAGGTTCTCCTCTCTGGCCCTCTGGCTTGCGCCGGGGAATCGAAACCACTCGCCAAATCCCGGCAATCCTATCACGATCGCCCGGCGAGGGTTCCCGACGCAGATGCATTTGCACTATTTTCTTGTTGGAACTAGCATGATGGCTCAATTGATTGGAGCTACTCTTTCACGGAGGCTGGAGATGAAAAAACGAGAGATCAGTCGGCGGGAATTCGTCAAGGTAGGGACGACTGGAACAGCAGCCGCCCTTTTGTTTGGCGGCAGAACTTCTCTCGCTGCCGATGGGCCGATGCCGGCACGCTCACTGGGTAAGACGGGTCATCAGGTGAGCTTGTTCAGCCTCGGTGGCCAGGCGACCATCGAAAAAGAGGGCACTCGCGAGGAGTCGCACGCCATCATCAACCGAGCCATCGATCTCGGGGTCAACTACATCGATACCGCCGCCCGCTACGGAAGGGGAGTTAGCCAGAAATACATCGGGGGAGTCATGGCCACCCGCCGGAAGGAAGTCTACCTGGCTACCAAGACCCATGACCGTACCCGGGACGGGTCTCTGCGTCTCCTGGAAGAGAGCTTGAGCTCTCTTCAAACCGACCACCTCGATTGCTGGCAGCTTCACAGTGTCAGCAGAGACGAGGAACTGGACGAGATCTTCGGCAAAGGGGGCGCCATCGAAGCCATGCAGAAGGCGAAGGATGAGAAGACCGTCCGGTTTCTCGGTCTCAGCGGCCACTATGATCCGGCGGTTTTGACTCGCGCGATCAAGCGCTTCGATTTCGACACCATCCTTTTGGCTTTGAACCCTTCGGACCCCCACTTCAATTCCTTCCTGGACGAGCTTTTGCCCACCGCAAACGAGAAGAACATGGGGGTCATTGCGATGAAAGTCCCCGCCCGAGGCAGGCTGTTCCGTCCGGGCGGACTCACCTCCATGAAGGACTCCATGACCTGGGTGTTGTCTCAGCCGGTGAGCACGATGATCGTCGGCTGCGATTCGGTGGCGCAGCTCGAAGAGAACGTGAGCATTGCCGCCAACTTCAGCCGCCTGTCCGCAGAGGAGACCGCCCGGATCGAGGGCTTGACCAAAAGCTATTCGAAGGAAGCCTCCTTTTACAAAAAGGGTGGGGCGGGATTTGGCAGGAGAGCCTCTGTCGACACTCAGGGCTTTCCAATCCGCGCGGATTGATCCTTGAGCTCTTGCGCGACCTGCTCCATCTCCCGCATGGCTCGAAGGAGGTTTTGACCGGCGATCTTTTCGAGATCCACTTCGCTGTGGCCTCTCTTCAGTAGCTCGGCGAACAGGACCGGGTACTTGCTGCAGTCATCGATGCCTGCCGCCATGGACGGCCCCCCCTCGTCGTAGAAGTCGGAGCCGATCCCAACGTGGTCGATACCCGCCACCTCGATGATGTGCTCGATGTGATCGGCCACGTCGCCTACCGTGCTCCGGGGGGGCGGGTTTTCTCGTCTCCAAGCCTTCAGTTTCGCGGCAATCTCCGCCTCGTCGTCGAGCTCGGCTCGTAGCTGCTCTTGTTTGGCCAGGCGTCGGGTTGCGTAAGACGGCTCCTCGATACCCTGCCTGGCGGCGAGATGCAGGCGTTCCCCTTTCGTACCCGTTTGCCGTCGCCATGCGACCGGAGTCGGCGCCACGTAGCCGGCGATGAAATCGACCATGACCACTCCGCCCTTTTCCGCAACCCGTGACAGTATCTCGTCGGAGACGTTACGGACGTGAGCGTTGACGGCAAGAGCGCCGGAGTGAGAAAAGATCACCGGAGCCCGACTCACCCGAAGTGCGTCTTCCATGGTCTCCGGGCTGACGTGGGAGAGATCGACGAGCATGCCCAGGCGATTCATCTCACGCACCACCCGCTCCCCGAGCTCGGTGAGTCCTTCGTGTTTTGGATAATCGGTGGCCGCGTCCGCCCAGCTGATCGTTTCAAAATGGGTCAAGGTCATGTATCGAGCTCCGAGCGCGTAGAGCATCCTCAGCGCCGCCAGGGAATTTTCAATGGCATGGCCGCCTTCGACACCAATCAGGGATGCGATTCTTCCTTCGCGGTGGATTCTTTCGATATCCTCGGCAGTGAGGGCGAGCTCGAGCTCCGCATAGCGGGCCACCAGACGGTGAATCAGGTCGATCTCCTGGAGCGCCCGCCTAAGGGCGCCGCCGGTTTGTATGGTTTCGACGTCGACGAAAGCGGCCCAGAACTGAGCTCCTACTCTGCCCTCGCGGAGTCTGGGGATATCGGCGGGGAGCAGGGGTTGGTGGCGAGCGATGTCGGCCCGATTCAAGTCACCGTCCACCAGCTCGAGTAACCGGGTGGGAAGATCGTTGTGCCCGTCGATGAGCGGAGCCCGGGCGAGAATCAGCTTGGCCCGCTCCAGAAGCTCGAGATCGGGAGCCGGCCATTGTTCTTGGGCGAGCAGGGGGGCGGAAAAGCCAATGATCAGAACTACAGATATCCATCCGCGTCGCATAACGTCACTCCGTGGGCGGTTGTCCCGACTCTTTCAGATACTGATTCAAGAACTCGACGTACTTGTCGGAAGCGGTAATGCGGTTGGCCTTGCTTCTGAATCCGTGTCCTTCGTCCGGGAAGATCACGTACTCCACCGGAACGCCATTGGCTCTTACCGCTTCGACCAATTCGTCGCTTTCCACCTGCAATACCCTGGGGTCGTTGGCGCCCTGGACCACCAAAAGCGGTTTGGTGATGTTGGAAGCATGGAAGAGGGGTGAGTTGCCGCGTAGGCGCTCCTCATCGATCGTTGGATCGCCCATCTCGTCGTACAGGGCTTCCCTAAACGTCTCCCACCAGGGAGGGATACTCTTCAATGTGCGCAGCCAGTTGGTGACGCCGAACACATCGATCCCCACGTCGAAGGCCTCCGGCTCGAAGGCTAGCGCCGCCGCCACCATGTAGCCTCCGTAGCTTCCTCCAATGATGCCCACTCGGGATCCATCCAACCAGTCGAGAGACTCCAAGTACTTTCGGGCCCACACGCAGTCCTTGAGATCGACATCACCATGCTTCCGATCATCCAAGTGATAGAAGCTTTTGCCGTAGCCGGAAGAGCCGCGGTTGTTGACGGCGAGAACGGCGTAGCCGTGGTTGACCAGGTGCTGGATAAGGGCGCGATAACCTTTCCGGCTCTGGCCTCCCGGGCCTCCATGGACCCAAACCAGTGCCGGTACCGGGTTGGCAACCGAAGCCTGATGAGGACGATATAGGATGCCGGGGATCTCGAGATCGTCATAGCTTTTGTACCGAATCACTTCGCCTTCCACCAGGTGCTCTCGGGCAATCTGCGGATTGAGGCTCTCCGTCAGTTGACGGTGCCCGCCGGAATCCAGCTCGACCACGTGGAGGTTGGAAGGTGAGGAATCGCTGTTGACGTAAAAGGCCATTTTCGACTCGCTGTTGGAAATCTCCACGCCGGTAACGTCCCCTTCTGGTAGCTCGGGCAGCTCCAGCTCCTGGTTTGAGGTAGTGTCGACAACAGTGATAACGGTCTGTGCGTCTTCGTTGACCGCAGTGATCCGATAGCGGCCCCGGTCTGAAAAGGCGGTGACCATCACATCCCAGTCCGCCACGACCACCGGTTGGTGCTCTCCATTCCCGCTGTCGAATGACCAGGTTTGCATGAACTCACCATGCCCGTCGGTGAGGTAGTAGAGGGTACCGCCGTCCGGTGAGAACTCCAGTGTTTGATGGCTGACGTTACCTTCATGGGGCGTGATGTGTTTGGGGGATGCTTCGGGGGAAGAGAGGTCCGCGATGTAGATATCGCTGTCGGCGCTGGTTCTGGGTTTGTCCAGAGCCAGCCATCGACCGTCACGGCTGATGCTCGAGGGAGTCCACCCCTCATTGTTCTGGAAGACGAGCTGCCGGTCGTATCCGTCGGTGGCGTAGCGATAGAGGTCGAAGAACTTGGGATCTCTTTCATTTGACAGGGCCCAGAAGTACTTTCCGTCTTTGCTCCAGTCGATGAAAATAGCTTTGAGGTTGTCCCCCGGCGTCAAGTCCTCGGTGGTGCCGTCCGTTTCCTGAACGTAGAGATGATTGAGCTCGTTTCCGCCCTGATCGGCGGTGTAGAGGAAGCGGTCGTCCTCGGGAAACCAGCTCACTCCGAAGACGGCATCGGAGGTCGATTGGGTAAGTTGCCTCCATTCGCTGCCAGCAATCGACTGGCTGTAAGCGTTGAAGACGCCGCTGGCATCGGTGGTGATAAGGAGACGCTCTTCGTCATGAGAGAACGATGCCCCGTAAATGGAGGTGGTTTCAAAGAAAGTTTCGGCATCATAGACCGGGACCGATGGAGCCGGGGCTTCGGTTGGAGCGCACCCGAAGCTCAAAAGGGCCAACAAGGAGAATAAAGATGATAAGACTACGAAGGGTTTTGGTTTCATCGTTCACCTCTCAATGGGTGGGAGAACCTGTGAACCTATCAGAAGCCTGGTGACAACGCCAGGCGGAGTCAATCCGCTCGGAGCTTGGAGAAGAGCGACTCGAAATCTCGAACCAGATCTCTCTTGACGAGATCGAACTCGTCCTCAAATGGAGCTTCGTTGCCGATCGCCGGGATGGCCAGCGTCGTTTTTGCCAGCCTGCTGACCTGGCAAGCAAAGGAGGGGCGTTGTCTCGCAACGTTCATGTCCATGAAAGTCGGGGGAACGAGCAGTTTTTCCATACGTTTTCGGAGGTCAGTCAAACGGTGGGTGAAAAACACGCCCTGAGAGATTCCCGCAACCTCCAGGGCAGGCTCGATAGTCTCCGAGCTCCACAGGACGAGAGCGTCGGCCTCCAGGAACTGCTCATTCCGCGACCATAGATTCAGCTTGACATACAGGCCGCGACTCATCGTAACGTTGGTGATCAAACGAGCCCCGCAAACGGAGATGTCCGATACGATCCCTCTGGCAATAGGAAAGTCTCCCTCCAAAACGGTGGCCAGGATGGATTGAGTGGGATAGTAGCGAGGTCCGGCCCGGGTCTCTGTCGCCGGTCTAGCTTGCCGAATCATCTGATCAAGACTCCGTGGAACCGAGATGAAAATCCGAAGAAAGATTGTACCAGATCTGTCTCCCAAGGGTCGGCAGCCTTTGGTATCTTCCACCGTCCAGCGGACTTGTCCGGCATCGTATGTGGCGAACGCCCATGCTAATGCGGTGGCGGTGGTGACGCTCGCTCCTGAAACGGATGAGCGAAGTACGGTGCGCGGATTCATTCCTACCGGGCAGTACCCTTCGGCGGTTGCCGTGGTCGCCGGCCGTCTGTTCATCGGGAACGGAAAGGGCACCGGTTTCGAGAGCTCGTCTCTAACCGTCAACCAGACGGGACTGGCGCCGAATCTTCCCAACCAGCGCTTTTCTTCGCGTGGGCAATACATCCTGTCGCTCATATCGGGCAATATCAGCCTGCTTCCTGAGCCCGACGATCTCACCCTGGCAGGTCACACCCAACTTGCAATGCGCAATAATGGGCTTCTCGGTCCTCCCCGCGCGGACTTGTTCGACGGTGCTTCGCCCATCAAACATCCCACAGCCCCTATTGGAAAGATACCGCCATTTTTATCCTGGAGGACGATGCCCAAAACGGACCCGACCATGTGGATGCCCACCGTTCGCCGGCTTTGATTGTGAGCGCCTACAACCGACCCGGTGAGCTCATTCACGAGCTCCATAACACGGTGAGCATGATTCGAACCATCGAGCTGCTTCTGGGAATGGAGCCGATGAATCAGCTGGATGCCTCGGCGATACCCATCGACATCTTTCGAGCCGAGCCCGACCTTCGCCCCTATGAGGCCATTCTGCCGGAAGTGGCGCTCGACAACCTGATGAACCCTCCCCCCGAGGATGCTCAGGCCGCTTACTGGATCGAGCGAACCCTCGAGCAGAACTTGGTGCATGCCGACATGGCCGACCCTGGAATGCTGAACCAGATCATCTGGTTCTCGGTACGGGGCCCCGACTCTCCCATGCCTCGAGTCGTCCGTTTGCCGGCTTTCGACGCCATGCGTGCCGGGATCGCCAGCGAGGCGGAGGAGGCCGACGAGTACAATGTCGTCACCCATCTCCGAACCCTACTTGCCCGTCGATGAACGAGGAGATGTGACAGATGCATAGAGCGTTTGTTTTGGTGAGTGTCATCGCTGCCTTGAATCAAAGCCCGCCGGGACCCCGAGCGGCGCGAGATTTGGCCGAGGCGTTGAAAGATCCCGCGGTGGTTACCGCTTTGAACACCATCGACGGTAACCGGCCGGAGACGACGGAGTTTCTCTGTGAGATTGGCGGCATCGCTTCCCCTTCGGGCCGGGAGCACCAACGTGCGGAGCGAGTCGCTGCCAAAATGCGGGAGATCGGTTTGAGTCGTGTTCGAGTCGACTCGAGCCCGAACACCATCGGAGTGATTCCCGGCAAATCGGGCCGTGCCCTTGTTTTTGTTTCCACTCTGGACGACCTTGCCACGGTGGCGGAGCACCAAAAAATATCCGGGCCGCCTAAAGTGGAGGGTGACCGTGTCGTGGGGCCGGGAACCAACACCTCCTCCAGCACGGCGTCGATTGTTGCCGCCGCGCAAGCCATTGTGGTTTCGGGGCTTTCTCCTACTCATGATTTGATCTTCGCCGCGGTAGCTCAGGAGGAGACGGGCCTGGTGGGGATGAAGAACCTTTATAGCGATCTAGGGGACCGAGCGCTGGCTTACATCGATGTGCTGGGTGACGGGAGGCGCATCAGTTACGGTGCTCTTACCATACACTGGTGGAAAGTCGTTGGTTACGGGCCTCCCGGACATTCTTTGGGCGGCGGGCTCCCCAACGTGAATCGGGGCTTGGCGCGAGCCATCGATCGGATTCTCGGCCTCCCTCAGCCCGAACGGGAAAAAGACAACGACAACCGGACGGTCATCAACGTTTCGATCCTACCGAGTGGGTCGGTTTTCAACCACAAGCCGGAGACCGGGTGGTTCTCCTTGGATATACGTTCCCTCGAGGGTTCGGTCGTGGAGGAGATCGAGCAAGAAGCGAAAGCTATTCTCGCGCAGGTAGCCGAGGAGACCCAAACGCGGATCGAAATGGAGCCATTTCAGATAACACCGGGAGGGCAGATTCCTGGAGCCCGAGAATCCGATTTGGTTCGGACCTCGGAGGCGATTTCCCGTCATCTGGGCTTCGAGCCGACACTCCGAAACTCGGGGTCATCGAACATGAATGTGGCGATTGGCGAGGGCACGCTGGCCATTGTTCTCGGCGGTCAGCGTGGGGGCGACCGCGGATTTCCCGACGAGTGGGCCGGCATTCCCGCCATGATCGATACCGCCAAGCATGTGCTTCTTTTGGCGGCAACCATGGGGGGCGCTCAATCGGCGCCTTAAAGCTCTACAGAAGTCGTATCAAAGCGCAACGATTGGGTCCCACAAACGGACACTCCGATCAACCACGGAATAAAAGAGCTCTCTATTTGCTTGAAAACAGGAACAATGGTTCTTCACATGGCGGCATGATTCTTGCCTCGCCCAAGGATTGGGGTGAGTAACATGCTGCAAGACCTCGAGCACTCTTTTCGGACACTCCGTCGAAGCCCGGTCTTTTCCGCCGCTGTCGTCTTGACCTTGGGGATTGGCATCGGCGCCAATACCACGATTTTCAATGTGGTTAACGGCGTCTTGCTTAGAGACTTACCCTTTCATGAACCGGACCGGCTGGTCATGATTTACACCCACTTTCGCGGCAATAGCATGTCGGCGAGCTCGGAAGCCAACTTCCTCGATTACCGCTCGCAAATCCACACCCTGGAAGCGGTGGGCGCCTATGGTTATGAACGGTGGCATCTGGAAAACGAACAGGAGGCGCGCCGGATTTTAGTGACCCGCACAACGGCTGAACTGATTCCCCTTCTGACCTTTGTGAGCGTGGCGGTCATTTTGTTCGTTGTTGCCGCCCTTGCAAGTTACCTGCCTGCTCGTAGCGCTTCCCGAGTGGATCCCATGACCGTTCTGCGTAGTGAGTAGTCTTCCGAGCAAGCTTGTGGTTGCACTTCGGATCAAGATCGATGGTTCCCGAACGCCTCGAGATTATGCTTTGTCTCTCAGGGCGATTCTCAAGTCCTTTCCCAGGGCCTGGGCGTAGCGTGTGAGGGTTTCGATGGTTGGATTTGCGTTTTCGTTATTCTCCAAACGGGAAATCGCCGAGCGACCCATCCCGGTTCGCTCGCGCATGTCTGCAAGGCTCAGCCCTTGAACGAGCCGTTCCTTTTTGAGGACACGAAATACTTCGCGCAGCTCCGCGGCTAGCGTGTCATGAACTTGCTTCCTTCGCCGCGCCTCGGCGAGTATCTCCTCTTTTTCCGAGCCCAGACTCTTCCGCATCTTCCGATACTTATCTCGTTCTGCGGCGGTCAATCTGCGTCTGGTGCGTTTAGCCTTTCTAGCCATCTTCAAATTCGTCTTTGGTCACGCCGTGCTCCATGATGTGCCGCTCGTTGTCGTCATCCCATACAAAGAAGTAGAACGGCACTGAGTCGCCTAATAAGCTGTTCCCATATATTGCAACACTTGGTTATGACCAGATCTAGGAATCGCGGAACTCACCACCCCGTCATGGAGTCAGCAGGGTCGGCTATCAGTACCGGAAATCCCTCCATGAGGTCATGGAGGCGATGGAAAAGACATGTCGGTGGAGGAGAGAAACTAGCCGCCGCGGTGGAGGACTTTTTTGTCGCCTGGCTTGTCGAGGGCAAAGCGGCCATCGCCATGTCCTACGTGGAAGAAAGGGCATGCGCTTGCGTTCTCGAGTTCGAGCCGGGCTCATCGACGACCGAGACAGCACCCTACCGCATCATGAAGGACATGAGAGAAGCGAGGCTCGCGGTGGGCCCGGTCCAGAATTTGGATGATGCGGTAGAGTCGGTTCGTCCGGAAGGTCTTTCGATGGAGTCGGTCCCCAACCCAGATCGGGACGACGCCTATGCTCTGCTCAGCTATGCCGACGGCCACGCCGAGCAGCTGGACTGCAGGTTGCGGAGAGAGGGCCGCTATAGCGAGCGCTCCGGCGAGCATGGCCGTCACTTTGCAGCCGCCTTTCAACTGAAAGGTGCGGGAGACCATTCTGCTGTGATAACCCTCCTCTGGGCGAAAGAAGGCGGGTCTTGGAAGATCATCGCGTTTGACCTCTCTATCGCCTGATTTCCCGGGTTGGATTAAAGAAGATGTCTGGCCTTGAGATCCAGATACTGGTTGATGAGCTCCGAGGAAAGCTCGTGGGGAAGCACTTCCATAACCAGCATACCCGCTTCCCGTAGCTCCGCCACCCGCCGCGCCTGGGTGGCCATCATCTCGGCTGCGGCACCCACCTGATAGGCTTCCACGTCGTCACCGGGTACGCGGTTGGCGAGATCGGCAAGCGCCACGTCCCGGAGGAAGACGGCAAGAAAAAGATGCGGGGAAACCAGCGCTCGTAGATAGCGTCCGATGGAGACGAGGTGTTGCTCGTCTATCGCGTGGGTGAGGAGCACCACCAGG
>SDBT01016076.1_pt1 | contig 11868 bp, 12 predicted proteins | sample 2277101 | NCBI WGS metagenome assembly SDBT01 (sample SAMN10404973, study PRJNA504765) | marine sediment metagenome | isolation source: marine sediment core GS10_PC15, 103 cmbsf | place: Arctic Ocean: Southern Knipovich Ridge | collected 2010
TTGTTATGTCTTTTGTTGAAAAAAGAGGTCGTCCTATTGCAAGACGTAGTTTCTTGAAGCAGTTCCTTGGTAAAAGTAGTAAAGACACAATAAAAATACGTAAAGACATAAGAGCTATTACCGGAGCTACAATTTCCTCTCGCAGTGTAACTTTTACGGTAAGAAAGGTTATTGCTCTTTATGAAGAATTATTGTTACAAAATGATCTAACGATAGATAAAGACTAATACCGTATAATTAATAAATAAGCTAATTTTTTTAACGACGATACAGCAGTTTTGTGTAATAATGCGAAACCAATCAGATTTCATAACCTAATCGGTGTTATGGGTATGAGAGCAAGCTTAACTTGACATCAGGAAAAATCCGATAAAAAATGAATAAGTTTTTTTATTGTAATTATCCATTAATAGGTGATGATCTTGCCTAAATCCTTATTTAATAATTGAACTAAAATCCTCAATATATTGGTATTTAAAAAGATAATTTTCAGAAGGGATATTAATGATTTTATCTGGCTGCATTATTATATCTGCCTTCTAATATCTTAAATGAGATTAAAAAACAGTAACTATATTGATTTATTAAAATAGATTAAAAAGTTTCAATTTTTATATCTCTACATATGAATCTTTCCCAATAAAAAATGATAAAATTAATAATTAAATAGCATTACTTTTTAGTAAAATAATATAATCGTATAATATGAACACTTAACTTCTTATAAAGAAGACAAATAGCTATAATCTCCCACAATAATAACATTACTTTTTTGTAATAATTTAGTTTAAGGAAATCCTGCTATTTTTCTTTTAAAACTATTATCTTATCATAAATTCGTTATTTTTAAATTTTTTTTAAAACAATTTAAAATCATTGAAAACCTTAAGATGGTTTTATAGAAGGATGTAACACTTGTAAGGTTTAATGATTTTTCCCTATAATCGATATCATTGATCACACCATAAAAGTAATTTTAATCTTTTGGCATAATTATTGCCAATAAATGATAAAAAAAACATTGAATTCTCCGAAAAACTATAAGGAGATGAGAAGTTTAGTTATGATTAGAAAAAGAACATTTTCTGGTGGTTATTTTTTTAAAAATTTCACCGGTCATCCACAAGAAAAAATAGATGATTGTGGTATCCCTTCAAAAGTAATAATCCCATTAAAACAGAATTTTGGAAATGAAGTTTTATCTTTAGTAAAATCCGGCGATAAAGTAAAAGCAGGGCAAATAATCGGAAGAAACGATAATTCTCTATCATCACCAATTCATTCCAGTGTTAGTGGAATAGTTGAAGAAGTTAAAAAAATTAATTATTTCAAAGAAGAAATATCATCTGTTTTCATCAATAGTGAAGGTTCACAAGACTGGCAACCATTAGAAGGACACAATTCAGATTGGAAAAAATTATCTTCAGAAAAAATAGAAGAACTAATTTACCTCTCCGGTGTTAGTAAGCTCGACAATCAAGGTATTCCAACTCGTTTTAAAAGCTCTCTTATTTCCCCCGAAGAAGTAGAAAACTTAATAATCCATGGAGTAGGGTCTGAAATTTATAATCTTCATCTTCCAATCGTTTTGGAAAAAAGGAGAATACTTAACTTTGTTGAAGGTGTTAAAATTCTCAAAAAAATCCTGCCAAGAGCAAAATTGCACCTTGCTCTTAATAAACATCAACAGAATATTATTGAAGAAATATCAAAACTACTATCCGGATTAAAGAACATAGAAATTTATTCCATGGAACCAAAATATCCTCAGGGGTATGATGAGATTCTGATCCCGACAATATTAAATGAAAAATTCCCATACGGTTATTCTGCTGCAAACATTGGAGTGATAATATTAAATATCCAGGCTGTTTTACAGGTGTATGAAGCTGTGGCAGAAGGCAAACCACTTATAGAGCGGACAGTTGCACTATGTGGCTCAGGATTTAAAGAACCTGTTCATATGAAAGTCCGGATAGGAACACCTCTGGAATTTATTATTCAGAATAGAACAGTTGATAATATTGATTTAAGGTTTATTCAAAATTCTCTGCTTACAGGGGTAGAATTATCTGATTTGAAACTTCCGGTGAATAGTAATTTCTCACAAATCATTTCCCTTCCGGAGGAGAATAGAGGTCAATCTTTCGCATTTATAAACCCTGGTTTCAAGAAAGATTCTTATTCAAATACTTTTCTTTCAAAGTTCATAAAGGCAAAAAAAATATTTGATACAAATGTTCATGGTGAATTAAGACCTTGCATTTTTTGTAATTACTGCCAGGAAGTATGTCCTGTCAATTTAATACCTCATCTTCTTTTCAGATATATTGAAAAAGAGATAATTAACCAATCCTTGATGAATTTGAAAATATTTAACTGTATCGGATGCAATTTATGTAGTTATGTTTGTCCTTCAAAGATCCCGGTTGCGAAATACATAAAAGAAGGTCAGGGGAAACTAATAGATATCGGTTACGACCAAACTCTTAGTATCCTGCCTTATTTTGATCTTAAAGGAATTGAAGATTACAGAGGAATTAAGCATTTATGAAAAAACTTCATTTAATAATCGGTAAATTGTACAAAATAAAATATCTAACAAAGTTCAAACCAATTTTTAATGTAGTGGATTCTATTTTTGTGGGAGTTAAAGATACTACCGATTCAGCACCTCATGTTGTAGATAATCTTGATACAAAAAGGTATATGACAGCAGTGATAGTGGCTCTTATGCCGGCTACACTTGCTTCAATTTATTTTTTTGGTTGGAAAGCTCTCGCTATTATTTTTGTATCTTATGTTGCTGGTGGACTTGCTGAGGTAACATTTGCTATCATCAGGAAGAAAGAAATTCATGAAGGATTTCTTGTTACAGGACTTATTTTTGCCCTGGTTTTACCCCCAACAACTCCACTCTGGGTAGTAGCGGTTGGAGTGATATTCGGGACAGTTTTTGGAAAAGAAATGTTTGGTGGCACAGGTAGGAACATTTTCAATCCGGCTCTTGTAGGAAGATTATTTATCACACTCGCTTTCCCCTCCATTATGACAACATCATGGTTAAAACCTTTTACTGATGCAGTAACATCTGCAACTCCATTGACAACCTTTAAGAGTATGCAGGTTATTACTCCCTTTTCAAACCTGCTTTTGGGAGATTGTACAGGAAGTATGGGAGAAATTTTCAGGCTGGGAATAATCGTTGGAGGATTGTTCCTGATACTCACTAAAGTAAGTAATTGGAGAATCCCTGTTTCATATCTGGGAACAGTATTTATTTTATCATGGTTAGGAAATACCTTTTTAGGAGTAAAAGTTGCCCCTCCATTATTTCAATTATTTGCTGGCGGACTTTTATTCGGTGCAATGTTTATGGCAACCGACCCGGTTTCATCACCATTTACAAAAAGTGGTAAATGGATTTTCGGAATCGGTTGTGGAATTTTTACTTTCTTGATTAGAAATTTTTCGGGTTATGTGGAAGGAGTAATGTTTTCCATCCTCCTAATGAATGCTTTCTCGCCTTTGATAGACCATTCTGTAATCGAGTTAAAATATAAACCGGTGAAGAAATGAAAAAAAAAATTTCTATGATTCTCTTTGTATTAATTTTAGGAAGTATCCTGACTTTTGTACTTATCGGAGTAAATTATTACACAAAACCGATCATTGAAAAGAATGAAGTAGTTAAATTAAAAGCTAGAGTTATGGATGCATTTGGCATTTCCTATAATATCGAAGATATTGAAAAAGTTTTTTCGGAAAACGTAAAAATTGAGACAGAAAATAATGTTAAATATTATTTTACGGAAAATAATGAGATTTCCTTTGAGATCATGGGTAAAGGACTCTGGGGTCCAATTACAGGTATTCTTGCTTTAAATCCTGATTTAGAAACAATTAAAGGAATTACCATCATCCATCAGGAAGAAACTCCGGGTTTAGGTGGAAGAATTGCGGAAAAAGAGTATTTATCCAGTTTCATAGACAAAAAGATTATTCCCAAATTAGAGATTGTATCTCCCGGTAAAGCAATAAAAGAGAACGAAGTGGACGGCATAACCGGAGCAACAATGACCAGCAAAGCATTCGAAGAATTGATTAATTCTCAGGTACAAAAACATATATCTAATCTCAAGAGGAAGTAATTATGCCAATAAAATTTAAAAAACTCCTCTATGTGAAAAGTGTTAGAATTACTATCGACAGGTTATGGAGAGACAATCCCATTTTCAGTATGTGTCTCGGAGTATGTTCAGCTCTTGCTGTGACAAATAAAGTTGAAAATGCTATTGCTATGGGAGTTGGAGTAACCTTCGTTTTAATAGCATCTTCTGTTATTATATCTTTTTTAAGAAAACTGATCTCACCACGGGTCCGAATGATCATTTATATGATTATAATTTCCACTTTTGTTATCGTTGTCGATAGATTGCTCAAAGCATTTTTCCCTTCTATTAGTGAGGCAATTGGACCTTATGTTGGATTGATCATCACAAATTGTATAATCATGGGTCGAGCCGATGCTTTTGCGATCAAGAACAAAGTAAGATATTCAGCACTGGACGGTTTAGCAAGTGGTATTGGTTATTCATATACTTTAATCATTATTTCAATTATTCGGGAAGTACTCGCCTTCGGTAGTATTTTGGGAATGAAAGTAACTCCGGTATGGTGGACAAACTGGGTTGTGATGGCAATGGCTCCCGGAGCATTTTTTGTTTTAAGTATTTTCCTTTGGATAACACGAAATATGGCAAAAATACAACCAGAAAAATAAGAGTAAAATATTATGAAATTACAAATTTTAAGTATTTTTATCGCCACTATATTTACTCATAATATAGCATTAACATATCTTTTGGGAATGTGCCCCTTTATTTCCTTATCGAGAAGTTTGAAAACAGCTTGGGGGATGGGCCTTTCAGTCATCTTCGTAGTTACACTTACAGGAGCTTTAAACTGGGTCATTTATCATTGGATTTTAGTTCCAACACAAAGCGAATTGATTTCTTTTATTGTGTTCATAATTGTAATTGCTGCTACAGTTCAGTTGCTTGAGATGATTTTGGAAAAATTCTTACCAGCTTTACAAGCTTCATTCGGAATTTTTCTCCCATTGATTACTGTTAATTGTGTTGTCCTTGCAGTCTCTCTTTTCATGGTAATCAGAGATTACAATTTTATTAAGACCGTAATTTTTTCTTTTGGCTCTGCAGTTGGCTGGACTCTGGCAATTACAATCATAGCAGCTATCAAAGAAAAATTAAGTCTAACAGGAGATGTTCCCAAAGGACTTCAAGGTGCTGGTATCACAATGGTTATAGCCGGAATCGTTGCTCTTACTTTTTTGGGATTTGCAGGAATGGTGGAAATACAATGAGCTTGATACCAATTTTAATCATGGCTTTGATTTTGTTAGTAATTACTATATTACTGGCATTAGCTGAACACCTGTTAGTAAATTATGGTGCATGTAAAATCTCTATCAATAAAGAAAAGATTCTTAATGTAACAGGTGGTGGATACTTAATGGAATATTTCACCAGGGATAAGATATTCATCCCTTCAGCATGCGGAGGTAAGGCAACCTGCGGACATTGTAAGGTCAAGATTCTATCCGGAGGAGGTTCAATACTTCCCACTGAAGAAGTATACATCAATAAACATGAAAAAGAAGCTGGAATACGACTATCCTGTCAGGTTAAGGTTAAAAATGACCTGGAAATATATATTCAGGAGCACCTGCTTGAAACTAAAATGTATACAACAAAGGTAGAAAGCATAACACCCCTAACCCATGACATTAAACAGATTATCTTAAAACTTATAGAACCTGAAACGATTAGTATGAAACCGGGACAATATATTCAAATTGCGATCCCCGGAACTGAAGAGTTTCGTGCATATTCTGTTGCTTCTCCTATTTCCCAAAAAGATAAAGTTGAATTGGATATTCGACTTGTTCCCGGTGGGCTATGTTCAACATACATTCATAAAGTTCTGGAAGTCGGTGATAAGGCAATAATTACCGGTCCATTCGGAGATTTCTATTTGAATGAAGAATCGGATAAAAATATCATCTGTATTGCTGGTGGTTGTGGTATGGCTCCAATAAGATCTATCCTTTTCTACCTTGCAGAACGAAATATACCTCGTAAGGTAATGTATTTTTTTGGTGCACGTTCCAAAAAAGACCTATTCTATACGGAAGAACTAAAAGAATTAGAAAGAAAATACTCTAATTTCAAATATATTCCCGCACTCTCAGAACCCAAAGCTTCTGATAAATGGGATGGTGAAGTTGGGTTAATTACAAATGTTTTAGAAAAATATATAACTAATCAGAATCATTTCGAAGTTTATATAGCAGCCACTTACGAGGAATCAGTGACAAACGTAGAAAGCTATCTGTGTGGTCCTCCACCAATGATAGATGCAGCCATTGCAGTTCTGAATAAAAAAGGTATAAACAATGAAGACATCTATTTCGATAAATTCTAATTTTATTCAGACGTTCATCAGGGGGAGGGGGTAGTTACCTCCACCTCGCTCCCCCCCATCTATCTCACACCCAACTCTTCCAAAGGAGAGATGGAGATCAAGGGTGAGTTAATAAAAAGGATATTTATGAGTAACAAAATTAAAATCTGGATAAGAGCAATACGAGCACCTTTCTTTACTGCTACAATTGCTTCAGTTGCTTTGGGTGCAGTTGTTGCCTGGCACGATACAGGTAAATTACATTGGGTTTATTTCACATTAACTATTTTAGGAACTATCTTGGTGAATTCAGGAACGAATTTAATCAATGATTATTTTGACCATATTTCAAATCTTGATGAAATAAATGAAAACCATAATCAATTTAGTGGAGGTTCTCGAGTTATTCAGGAGAAATTGCTGACCCCAAGGAGTATCTTGTTTGCCGGTTTGTTTTCTTTTTTGTTAGCCATAGTGATCGGCTTATATTTAAATTACAAATCTTCGGGAAATGTAATCTTAATTATTGGAATAATCGGGATTTTTTCAGGATATTTTTATACGGCAAAACCATTCAAACTTGGATATACACCTTTGGGAGAAATCGTCACAGGTTTCGGTTGCGGTCCTTTAATAGTTTTTGGCTCATATTATGTGCAGACTCAAAAACTATCCTGGCAGCCATTATTGATTTCAATCCCAGTAGGGATATTAGTTGGGCTAATTTTATTTATCAATGAATTTCCAGATTATAAAGCTGATAAAGCAGTCGGTAAAAAAACAATGGTGGTCACTTTAGGGAAAAAGAAAGCAATAAAACTATATTATTCTTTTTTAATAATAACTTATCTCTGGGTTATTACCGGTGTGATTCTTCATATTTTTCCTCTTTTAACTTTAGTAATTATGATTACACTTCCTTTAAGTATAAAAATTATAAAAGTTACTAAGATGAATTATAAAAAAATTTCTGAATTGCTTCCTGCTAATGCAGCAACAATCGGTTTGCATTTAACATTCGGATTATTATTAAGTGGAAGTTATTTGCTCGATGGGTTAATCAAATAAAATGGAAAAGTTTCTCAAAATATTCACAATCGAAAAATTCAAAAAAAGAATTAAGTGGCTCATTATATTAAGATATATAGCTGTGATTGGCGTTTTTGTTGTCTTATCGATAACGATGTATTTGCTGAATATAAAGTTGCCTCTTGTTCAACTTTTTTTGGGTAATATCCTTTTATTAGTTTTGAATACATTATTTTTATTTTACAATCAAAGGTTGAATATTCTTAAAGAAAAAGAGGATTATTTCAAGAAAGCAAATATTTTCGTGAACTTTCAGATTTCTTCAGACCTGGTAATGTTAACTTATTTTATTCATTTTGCTGGAGGAGTGGAAAACCCATTTATTTTTTACTACATCTTTCATATGGTTATTGCCGCTATTCTTTTGTCAAATAAAGCTGCTTACTATCAAGCAATCTTCTCGACTTTTCTTTTGGGTTCAATAATAATGACCGAATATTTTAATATTTTTCCTCATTATTCTCTGATCGGATTTTCAAACGAGAGTCTCAACTTTCAAAAGTTTGAATATATCACAGGTGTTTTTTCTGTCTTTGTCTCGACATTATTTATCGTTGTATATATGATAACTTCTATTGTTAATAAATTAAGAGAAAGAGATATAGCTCTTTGTATTGTCAACGAAAAACTTAAAGAACAAGATCGCTTGAAATCACAATATGTTTTAACTGTATCCCATGATTTACAGGCTCCGCTTTCTACAATCCAAAGTTGTCTAAAAGTTGTATTAAGCAATTTCACGGGTTCGATTTCTGAAAGATCAAGGGAAATGATTACAAGAGCAGAACAAAGATGCATAAATTTATTACATTTTGTGAAAGACCTGCTTGATCTTTCCAGGATGAGGTCTTTAAAGGAACAAGAAAAGGAAAAAATATTGTTTTGGAATGTCGTAAAAAAGGTTGTTGAAAATTTGAAGGTGATAGCAGAAGAAAAAAAACTCAAACTTTCTTTAGGTAACAATAATAAAGATTTTGTAATGGGAAATCCCAAAGCACTCGAAGAAATGATGGATAACCTAATTATTAATGCGATTAAATATACTCCCAGGGGAGGAAAAATAGCTATTACTCATCAACTTTCTTTAGATCCCGGTTTTATTAAAGTATCGGTTTCGGATACCGGAATAGGTATTAAGCAGAAAAATCTACCTTTTATTTTTGATGATTTCTTTCGAGCAAAGAATGCTTTGATGTTGGAAAAGAACGGAACAGGTCTTGGCTTATCAATAGTAAAACAAATTGTTGAATCCCATAATGGAGAAATATGGGCAGAGAGTAAACTCGGTAAAGGAACAAAGTTTACTTTCACTTTACCAAAAACCAATAGTATAGGAGGTAATTAAAATGGATAAACAAAAAAGTATACTTATTATTGAAGATGATGCTGACTTGATTGAAGCCATGAAAATCATCTTAGAAACAAAAAATTACTGGATATTTGCAGCATATAGTCCGGGTGAAGGTTTTCAAATGGCAAAAGATGTGAAACCTGATTTAATAATTTTGGATGTTATGTTCGGAAGTAAAGAAAGATCTTTAGGATTTGAGTATGCTGTTAAAATGAAACGGGATAAAATTCTTGCTCCAATACCAATCTTGATGTCTACTGCCGTTAATGAAGCTCATCTAGGTTTGAACTTTTCTCCTAAAAAAGTATTCTCTCTTAATTGGTTTCACAGATTCGGTGAATATTTACCGGTTGATGATTTTATCGATAAACCGGCACAACCGGATGATTTACTCAAAAGAATAGAGAAACTTCTTCAGCAAAAAATCAGTAAATGGGTCAATTATCCTAAAAAAAGTTAAGCTCTATGGAGACTAATATGCCGGTTGAAAAAATCTGCAACAGTTTGAATGAAGAATTGATTCATGTTGAAAGAGAATTAAAGTTTCAGATAAGTCTAATCTTAAAAAATAAGAGAAATTCGAAGAAGATAATCAATTATTTTTTCAAAATACCAGGTAAACGCCTTCGCCCAATTTTGGTGTTATTATCTGCTGGTTTGATAAAAGGGGCTCAGATAAAAAACAATAAAACACTTATAGAATTAGCTACTGCTGTTGAACTAATTCACAGTGCTTCCCTCATTCATGATGATATAATAGATAATTCAAATTTCAGGAGAGGGCAGCTAGCAATGAATTATCAATATAATAATAAAATTGCAGTATTGGCAGGTGATATGTTGTACTCTCATGCTTTCTCACTTCTGATTGATAAATTTGATAAAAGAATATTAACAGTCATTTCTCAAAGTGTAGAAACAATGTGCTATGGCGAGATTGGTGAATTAAAAGTACCTATTCCTTCTTTTGAAGAGTATTTAAAAATAATTGAAAATAAAACTGCAAGCTTTATGTCTGCTTGCTGCCAATCTGCAGCGATATTGGTAGATAGCGATGAGAAGACTGTAAATGCTCTCGGAAAGTTTGGTTTTAATTTTGGAATTTCTTATCAACTATTAGATGATTACCTTGATAATGATGCAACTTTTAGTTTCAAGATTAATTTGCTCGAAAAAGTAAAGGAATATGGAAAAAGGGCTCAAGAAAATATTGCATCTTTTGAAAACTCCAAATACAAAAAAAACATGTACAATCTAATTACATATTTATTTGAAACAGGTAAAATTTATAACAGGAAATTAAAGAATGTTAATGTTAAATAAAAAAAGGAGGTAGTAAAATGGATCAATTCAAATTATCCAGAGCAAATACAAATATAAAGCTACTCATCACATTTTTCTTAATATGTATGGCACTTGCATATGCTGTCGCTCTGATTAATGTCTATGACAAAACTCAATTCACATATAATGGAACTGCGGTACATTATATTGGAGACGAGGAAGAAATGATTTTTCCAAAAGAATTCCCGGAAATGGTAGAGATAAGTCACCCTCATCTTTTGGGAATGTCGATGATGTTTTTACTTTTATGTTCAATTTTTATTTATTCTTCAGCGACTGATTTACAAAAAAAAATTATTTTAATTTCATCATTTGGTTCAATAATTCTTGATCTCGGTTCAGCATGGTTAATTCGCTATGTTGCATCACAATTTGCAATTTTGATGATTTTAGCTGGAATGATAATGGCGATATGTTTTCTTGTTATGTTTCTGATACCTCTGAAGGATATGTGGTTAATAAAGAAGGAAACTTAATCATGCATTGAACTGAGAGAAAGTAAAATGTGAAAATAGCAGAAGGAACAAAAAAGGAGTTTTAGAGCTCACCCTTTGCTTTGATAAAATGTGGTCTCCTTTTTATTCGGAAGCAAATCAAAAAGAATATATAGTTATCTGAAAAAAGCGAATATCAGCTTTGCCCAAAATTAATAAATATCTTCAATAAAATTCAGCATTAGAATTTTTTTTAAGAAAAAAAATAAAAGAATGAGATAGAATGGATTATAAAACCAGATATTTCAGGATTCATGAGAATCAATATCAAAAACTGAGAAAAGAGAATAAAGAAAGCTGGAGTGCTCTTGAAAAGAGAAAAGAGACGCTGGAGTTTTTTTTATAAATTCGGTGATGTTCGTTTTTTTCAGCAAATCAGGCAAAGCTAAGTGAAGTCAGGTTTAGAATCATAACTTGTTCTTCTTCCATTTTCCCTGTTTGAATTTCCAGGTGGATGGAATAGCCCTAGTTAGTGAACTAATGGCAATTGCGATAGCGATTCCAGCAAAACCCAGGTTGAGTGTGATAGCCAAGAGATAACCGCAAACAATAACTACAACCAGATCGGACATGCTGGAGTAAATAAAAGGCGAAAGCGGATCGCCACCACCACGCAAAGCTCCTCCCAGAGCAAAGGCAAACGCCATCACCGGCTCACTTACAGCAACGATCATGAAGAAAGTTATACCCATTTGGATGGCATTTGCATCATCCGTGAAGAACGACATGATGGCTTCCGGGAAAACAAAGAAAATTACAGCGATGATGGTCATCAAGCCAGTAGCCATACCAGCCGCGAGCCAACCGCTTTTTTCAGCCATGTCCGGTTTGCCTGCTCCCATGTTTTGTCCTACACGGCTCATAGCTGCATTCATAAATGCCAATCCTACAAAACTGGAAATCATGCGCACCTGCATTCCCACACTATAGGCTGAAATTGCCCGGGTGGAATCCGGCAGAAAAGTGATGACCCGAATAATGAACAACCGTGAAAAATTACGTACGATTCCCTGCATCGATCTGGGACCACCCAGATAGAGAATTTTTTTCAATAGTGGGAAATCAAAAGTTAAGGCATCTTTCAATTTAATCTGTATAGGGAAG
>SDBT01016077.1_pt1 | contig 11868 bp, 11 predicted proteins | sample 2277101 | NCBI WGS metagenome assembly SDBT01 (sample SAMN10404973, study PRJNA504765) | marine sediment metagenome | isolation source: marine sediment core GS10_PC15, 103 cmbsf | place: Arctic Ocean: Southern Knipovich Ridge | collected 2010
ACCGCTACACGATATGTACAGATCCTTACCAATTTTATGAAAGCTTAGACTATCGGCTGGAGCGGAACGTACTGGAATGCACCCCGTACCAAATAATATTGGCATAATCATTTGTCCTATGAGGAGGTGTTATCTATCTACAATCTAAGTCATCGACAAAACTCGACGTTCTACGATATATTACAAATATGAATCTTGCGTAATTATGTTACTTTTGCCTCCTACTACAGTCTGATGGTCTATAGGTATTTTTATTAGTGAAAAGTAAAAAGCAAAAGCATTAGTTAACGTATATGGCTGTCAATGGTATGGCCCCCATCAACAGTTAACACTTGTCCAATCACATGAGATGATTCTTCAGAAGCTAGAAAAAGGGCCACCTCAGCAATTTCCTCCATTCTACCGATCTGACTCCTAGGATTTAAATCCGCCAAATTCCTGGTATGCTCTTCGCCGAAGAATTTAAGTGCCATTGGCGTAGCAACTGGCCCAGGAGCAATGCAATTCACTCGAATGTTCCTGGAGGCGTACTCTACAGCCGTTGTTCTCGAAATTGATACTATACCACCTTTAGTAGCACTATAAGCAGATTGATTGGGTACTCCCACGAGTGCACAAATTGAGGCAGTATTGATGATTGCTCCTCCTCCCGCACGAATCATTTCCGGAATGGCAAACTTCATACCGAGCCAAGTACCGGTAAGATTGATGGCTAGAGTATATTGCCAATCCTTAAATGTAATATCTATAGTCTGTGCTGGTTCATGAACAATAGCCGCATTATTGTATAGTATATCCAATTTACTATAGTAATCAACGGTTGTCTTAACCATATTCTTGACATCCTTGACTTTGGAAACATCAGTCCTTATGAAAATCGCCTGTCTACCATTTTCTTTGATTATTCTAACCGTTTCCTCTCCTGCCTCCACATTGCGACTTGCAATCGATATGCTCGCCCCCTCTTTGGCAAACAAAACTGCCGCAGCTCGCCCTATTCCGCCACTAGCTCCAGTGATAATTGCCACTTTATTGTCTAATTTACCCAATATGCTATACCTCCAAAGAGATTATATTGGACTCCACTCCTATGATTGGACAGATAAGGTTAGGAGAGTCTGGCGGGGTAATCCATTGTTCTCCCGAATAATCACTAATTCCTCAAAGTCATTCGGTGAACGGTAGCCAAGCGCCGAATGAAGTCTCTTCTGATTATAGACATCCTCTATGAAATAGGGAAGTCTGGCTACCACATCCTCAAAGGTCTCGTGCTCACATAGATGCACCTCCTCGTATTTCAGTGTTTTGGAGAAGCTCTCCATCATGGCGTTCTCGTAAGGGTTGCCTGCCCGCGCCATGCTGACTACATACACCCTGGGGCATAGCTCGGTAGTCTTTACAATGGATACCTGCAGCCATATAATTGAGGGGATGCAAGAGGGTGCTATGGCGCTACTGGACGAAGTGCTTCCCCTAGGGGTAAACGGAGCAAAAAATAGAATTACATCGCCAAAATAGCGTCAACTTTTTGAAATTTAGATTTAGGCCGGGGTGGCGGAATAGGCAGACGCAGCGGACTTAAAATCCGCCGGAGTTACATCCTTGTGGGTTCGAGTCCCACCCTCGGCACCAGTTAGAAAATGAAAAAGCCTCGGCTTTTACGTTATCCGCCGAGACTAAAGTGATAGTCCTCGTTCTGGCAACTGTGCTGATAACCCCTGAAATCTGACTAGTTATAAAATTGCCGATAGCTTTAGGTCTAATTTATAACCGGTATTAAGAGGAGACTTGAGGAAGGATGGTCAACTCTTCACCACGGCGGCAATGCGCTCACGAATAAATTCTACCATCTTTTCGGTTGCCTGAGAGAACTGCTGGATGGTGAAGACCGTGGGTGCCAGTGTCGCATACCGGGCGGGGTCCATCTCTTCCGCATAGGCTTCAGCAAAGTATGGAACCCTGAGTAGTTTCTTTAGAACCTTGGGGGGAATCCCCTCTTCAATAGTTGGTCTGAATATAAGGCTAGCGTCGTGTTCCCACAGGTAGCTGAGGCAACCGGGAGGGCAGGTATAGACCATACTGCCACCGGCTACCTGTTCTATGTGCCAGAAATGCTCAACGCCGTTGATGACCGGACCGCGGCGGATGGAGCAGAAGAGCATCTTGCCCGGATAGCCACGACGCCTAGTGATTTTATAGGCCTTGCGGAAGATGGCGATGCTTGCCCAGCGTTTGTCTTCTAGAGTCAGGCTAACATCCGCATTAGCCGCGCTCTCGTCAAATTCCTGGCGCTCTTCATAGCGGGCGGCCATGTGGGTAATGACGGAACGCCAGCGATACATACTCACATTATTGGCTTTGGCTTCGGCTAAGCCGGAGTGGACGGCGTCCGTGACACTTAAAAACTGCGGCAGGGTAAAGGCAACGGTACAGTTGGTGGCAATGCCCATTGCTGTCAGGCGGCAGAGAAGACGGATGCCCTCGGCAGTTCCGGGGCACTTGACCATAACATTTGGGTTCTGGGCGGCGAGTTCGAGAGCCTGCTTAAACATAAGCTCTTCGTTTAGTGGGTAGCGCGGGTCGACCTGAGCCGAGAGGTATCCCTGCCGGTGGTCTGATGCTTTCCAGATGGGCTTCATCATCTCAGAGCCTCGCCTTATCACCTCGAGGTAGGTTTTCCAGAATAAGACCTCCTCATTGGCGTAGGGGTTATCTCTAATTAGCTCATCAACCCACGGGAGCCAGATATCAGGTCGCTCTTCAATCGTCTGAAGTGATATCGGAGGATTGGTGGTAACGCCACGGATTAGGCTGCTTTTGGGGTCATCTTCATTGAACAAGCGGGTTAGTTGCTCTTCCAATTCGGGGCGTCCCTTGGGGGCTGCCTTATCAAGCATTTTCTTTTTCCAGTTACCGTATAGTAGGGGTGATGAGTCCCACCAGATTTCAGTTTCGGGATTAAGCTCTAATAGTCGGTCTACCACAGATTTTATTGGCATGCGTTCCTCCTGCTTTCTAAATCTTGCCAGCGGTTATGGACCCATCCTTGGGAGTGGCGGGGGCAAAGTCCAGGATATTAAGCCTGAGCCTCGCTTCGCCACGCCACCGGTCTACTTCCAGGTTGTAAACGATGTCGAGTGGTGAAACTACCTCTGGTAGGTAGTCGCTGGCTCGGAAGGCTACCCCATCCCATACTGTGCCGTCTTGGCGTAGCTTAAGCTTGAGGTGTTCCCCGTTACCACCCATTGCCCGGCAGTCAATAACTGCTACCCCCCGGCTGAGAAAGGATGGATTTGAGTTACCATAACCAAAAGGGGCCAGTTTTTGCATGGTGGGGAAGGTATCCCCGCCGAGGTCAGTTAGTTTAATCTCAGCATCAATGTCTAGGTGAGGGCGGAGGTCAACTCCGGCTAGCTCGGAGGTCGCTAGCTCTAAGAGTGATTTCTTTAACTGAGCCAGATTCTTGGTGGGCAGGGTAAAACCGGCTGCCTGAGGATGCCCGCCGAAACGAGAGAATAGTTGGTGGCACTGGTTTAAGGCACGGATAAGGTTAAACTCCGGGATGCTGCGGCAACTGCCGGTGCTTATTTGCTTCCCGATTTTGATGACCACTGTCGGGCGGTAGAATTCTTCAGCAAGCCTGCCAGCTGCCAGCCCTATGAGTCCTGGCGGGTAGTCTTCATCGCCAGCTAGTAAGATTGGTGAAATCCCCTCAGCCAGTATTTTTTCTCTGGCTTTGGCTACGACCTCGATGGTTAGTCTTTGCCGTTCCGCATTTTTTTGTTCTAGCCACCGGCTTAGCTCGCCTGCCTCATCGGCTGAGTCGGTCATTAGCAGTTGGTAGCTGGGCATAGCGTGCCCCAGCCTGCCGGTAGTGTTTAACCGGGGAGCAATCACCCACGAGATACTCTCGGTATCGAGGTTGCCGATGGTTAAGCCAGCCTGGGTTATCATTTCTCTAACCCCAAGGCGTGGGGTGGTGTTAAGTAGCTTCAGTCCTTGTTTAACCAGGTAACGATTTTCGCCTACTAGCGGCATCATATCAGCTACCGTTCCCAGGGCTACCAGGTCTAGTGATTCAGCCAGCTGTTCCTCTTTGCCGATGCTCTGGAGCAGGGCTTGAAGGAGCTTAAAGGCGACGCCGACGCCAGCCAGCTCAATGAAGGGATAGTCTGAGTTGGGTAGCTTGGGATTAACCACGGCAGTAGCCGGTGGGATTACGTCTAGGGGGGTATGATGGTCGGTAATAATTATATCAAGCCCCAGCCTTCGTGCCTTCTTGACCTCGGCTAGACCGGTGATACCGCAATCAACGGTGATAACCAGGCTAGTGCCCTGCTGGTGGAGTTTCTCAAGGGCGCTTATCCTGAGTCCGTGGCCTTCGTTGAGGCGGTGTGGCAGGTAGGGGGTAACCTTAGCCCCCAGGCGTGATAATCCCTGGACCAGCAGAACTGTAGCCGTGATACCGTCAGTATCAAAGTCACCGTAGATAACGATGTTTTCACCGGAAAGCAGAGCGCGGTAAATTCTGGATACAGCCTGGGGCATGTCAGGGAGCCGGAAGGGGTTACCAGACAGGCGCTCGTCAGCGGCGATGAATGATGCTAATTGAGATGGTTCGGTGAGACCGCGATTATAAAGGAGCTGAGCTATCAGTGGGGGAAAGCCCGAAATCCCGGTTAAATATTCGGCGGGAGCCGGCGGTAATACATTCCAGCGGCTGTGATTCAAGATCCCTCCACATATTTACGTAAGGTTAGAACTGAGTTATGGCCACCAAAGCCAAAGGAGTTGGACAGGGCAGTGGTAACCTTGGCTTTTCGAGCTACATTGGGTACGTAATCTAGATCGCACTCCGGGTCGGGGTGAGTAAGGTTTATCGTTGGTGGTATAATGCCCTGCTGGATGACCATCACGCATATTGCGGCCTCAACCGCCCCGGCACCGCCGATTAGATGTCCCATCATTGACTTGGTTGAACTTACGGGAACGTCATAGGCAGCCTCGCCGAACACAGTCTTTATGGCTTCGGTTTCCACTCGGTCGTTTAGTAATGTCGATGTGCCGTGAGCATTGATGTAATCAATTTCGCTAGCTGCTAGGCCGGCTTTATTAAGTGCCATCTGCATCGCTCTGGCCATACCCCTGCCGCCCTCAGCCGGGTGGGTGACATGGAAAGCGTCACTGCTCACCCCGTAGCCTATGATTTCAGCCAGGATGTTGGCCCCACGCTCTAGCGCAAAGGCGAGGTTTTCCAGCATAAGGACCGCTGCCCCCTCACTGAGGACAAAGCCATCATGTTCGGCATCGAAGGGTCGTGAAGCCAGCTGAGGCTGGCTATTTCGTGTTGACAGGGCTCTAATGGCATTAAAGGCGGCAATGCCGATGGGGGTTACGGCGGCTTCACTACCGCCAGCCAGTATCGCCTGGGCATCACCACGCCGGATGGTTTCGCAGGCAATACCGATGGCATCGGTGCCACTGGAGCAGGAAGACGTGGTGGAGAAGTTCGTTCCCCTGGTTCCCAGCATGATGGATACTTGGGCGGAAGCCATATCGGCAGACATCATTGGTATCAGGAAGGGGCTTACCCTGTCCGGCCCCTTCTCGTGCAGTACTTTAATTTGCTTAGATAGGGTATCTAGTCCTCCCAGACCACTACCGATTATAACGCCGATATTATCCTGATTGCCGGAGTTAATCTTAGTTGCGGCCTGCTTTACTGCCTGCCGGCTGGCAGCTACCGCCAGTTGAGCGAAGCGATCCATGTGTTGGGACTGCCGGCGGCTCATATAGTCAGTAGGTTCAAATCCTTTTACCTCACCGGCAAACCTGGTAGCCAATGGTTCCGGGTCAAACCGGGTGATGTAATCAATGCCGGATTTACCACTAATTAAGGCTTCCCAGGTGGTGGCAACATCTCGACCAACTGGGCATAAAATACCCATGCCAGTAACCACAACTCTTTTGTTTATCGGCATCACCACTAATATCTGGGACCACTATCGGCAAATCTTATCTTAGCTTTAGAGAACCATTTTTTTGTCTTGCTGTTTAAACCAATCCTTGCTATCGTCAACCTTGGGCAGGTTGTCCAGTTCCGCTTCGTTATCAGCGATGAACTTCTTACCCTTTGCCGTGGGTTCTACTTGCAGAATGTAGGTCTTCCAGGTGAGATAGCCCTTATCAACCAATCCCTCGAGAACATCGGCAAATTGTCTAACTGTTGACTCTGTCCAGAGGGTCGGTCCGGGGGCGTCATAATCTGAAATTATGGTTCGTGCATGCTTACCAATATCGGTACGCTCAATCATACCTTTACGCACCGCATCCATGATTGCCATTTCCATCAGTGTTAGCTTATCCTCAACCATAACTAGGCTAGTCCTCCCTTTTTAAGAGTAATCAGAAGTGTTAAGGTGTGATTCAACTTTCTGATTCTGGTTTCAGTGATTCGGTTAGTTGCTGTAACTCCCAGGTTCGGTTGTACCAGGGGAAAGCCATCAGCGGGGTAACAATCCCCCTCTGCCTTCTGGAGCGCAGGATTATCTCGCAGGCTATCTCTGCTGACAGGGCAACCAGCTCACAGGCGTAGGTGGACCACATTGAGAACTGCTCACCCGATTTAATTCGCTCCTCCGCAACGGGGTCTTTACGGTCAGGTGGGGCAAAGCCCTTTGAGAAGTGCCTGTCACACAGGTCGCAACAGCGGAGTAAATCACCGGTACGTTCGGCAAACCGTTCTCTAAGTTCAGCAGCCCGCGCCTGTGCCATGGTAAAGGTACCCTGGCCTCTACTGCGAGGGGCGCCCATCTCGGTAAAGTCGACTCGCCCGAACTCCAGACCAATGGCGGCGATGCCACCCACCAGGGCACAGCAAATTTCGCGACCGCCGAAGCCGCCGGTGAGGGTGGTCATAGCCACTATGGCCTCCCGACTCCCAAGACCAAGATGAAGCGATAGGGGATATAGGCAGGTCTGACCACAAGCCCGATATTTAAGCTGAGTTTCTCGCGCATCCCGAACCACCCTCCTTATTAATGCCTCGTCATCCGTTTCGTCCCGACTCATGAACTGCCAGTCCTTCCGGTGCTGTTCGTCTCTGAAAACATCCGTCAAATGATACATCTGTTTTTTGGCTGTCATTTGCTGACTTTCCTCCGTGATTAGCATTTATTAGTATAATGCTAATATTATACTTTATCTACTGATACCATTTCAATGGCAGTGTACTCGTCTTCTTAATTTGACCCCCTGAGGATCGAAGGATATAATTTCCGGGTGACGGCATCGTCAATTCAGGGGTAAACTTATTTGTCAGGGTATATTAACCAGTAATCCCGCATTGAGGTTGGCTAAGGGGGGAGAAGTCTGAAATCATGAAAATTGCCTTAGATAGCCTGGGCTGTAAACTCAACCAGGCGGAGACTGAGCTTCTGTCCCGGCAGTTGGCTAGAGCCGGGCATCGGCTGGTATCTTCGCCCGGCGAGGCTGATATCTATATCCTGAATACCTGTACGGTTACCCATATCGCCGACCGTAAGTCTCGTCACTTGCTAAGGCTGGCTCATCGCCGAAATCCGGATGTTCTAGTGGTGGCTACCGGCTGCTATGCGGAGCGAGCCCCCGAGGAGCTGGCTCAGATTGATGGGGTCAAGCTTGTCCTGGGTAATAGAGATAAACCGCGCTTGCGGCAGCTGCTGGAAGGGTCTGGCTACCTCGGCAGTTCGGTTGTGAGGCAAGGGGGTTCGACAATAAGTTACGGAGATTTCCGAACTCGCGCTTTCGTCAAGGTTCAGGACGGCTGTAACAACCTTTGCGCCTACTGCATCGTCCCTCTGGTTCGGGGCAGAGAGAAGAGCCTGCCGGTTAGCGAGGTGGTCAGTGAGGTCAAGCAGCGGGTGGCTCAGGGCTATCGGGAGGTGGTATTAACCGGGGTCAGGATTGGTTCGTATAGCGATAACGGGATTGACCTGAAGGGCTTGCTGGAGCGTATCCTTACGGAAACCAATGTGGAAAGGTTAAGGCTGTCTTCCCTCCAGCCCCAGGAACTCTCCCCGGAGCTTATTAGCCTCTTTCGTGATGAGAGGCTGTGCCCCCATTTTCATCTGTGCCTCCAGAGTGGTAGCGACAGCGTACTCCATCGGATGAATCGTCGCTACTCCATCGGTGACTTTAAGCCGGCGGTATCTTTGATTCGGGCTATGGTGCCTGAGGTAGCGATTACCACCGATGTTATGGTCGGCTTCCCCGGCGAAACCCAGACCGAGTTTGAAGCGAGCTATAACTTCTGCCGTGAGATGGAATTTGCCCGAATTCACGTTTTTTCATACTCACGTCGTGGCGGAACTCTGGCTTCCCAGCTTCCTAGCCAGATAAGCGACAGGGTCAAAAAGGAGCGGAGCCAGAGGATGCTGGCGCTGGCTGAAGAGAGCGCCTTAAACTTCAGGCGGCGTTTTTTGGGCAGGGTGGTGCCGGTATTATTTGAAAAGAGGTCTAATGGTGTCTGGTCTGGTCTCACCGGTAACTACATCAAGGTGTATACTAGAAGCAGTGAGGATTTAACCAATAAACTGCTGCCGGTAAAGCTGGTGGAGGTCGGGAAGGATGGGGTGTGGGGGGAGTGATAGCGGATAGATAAGGTATTCTAATTAAGGAGGTAAGAATTGAGATGAGTGAAGGGAGAAATAAGTTCATCGATATGTTATATGGCTTGTCTTTTACCGCAGTTACTTTATTCGCAATTGCCATTATAGTGTATATTGTCGTGACTATGTTTGGTAAGAGCGGAGAATCTATTGGATTTGAGCTAGGAACGATTTCTGCTGTAATCGGTGGGTTCATTCTCGCAAGTGGATTTTTTAGCAAGGCGTCACCAGATTTGCAATTAAAGATGAAGCGTACTGGTGTCTCATACCTAGTAGCATCTATATCATTTGTAGTTTTTGGGATATGCTTCCCGATAGTACAGGTAGAGGCATTATCAGTCGGCAGTATATTGTATAGCCTTGTTATATGGGTTAGTGCTGTAAGTATATGTGTAGGTGCTGTATCCTTTTCTATTGGAACAGTCTTGCTTGCTTTTCTGATACCCAAGCTTTGGCGAGAATAATCTTGATGAGCAGAAGTCCCGGGATCCATTCTACTCTTGCTACCCCACCTCCATCCCCAAAACCACCGAGGTCTCAATCTGGCGCTGGGGGATGTGCCAGTAGGTCTTCAGTAGCTCGTCCTTTTTGGGCATAAGAGAAAAGCCGTGCTTTACATAAAATTCTATTGCCCAGTGGGCATCAGCCCAGGTTCCCACCAGCAGGCGGCGGGTTTTACACAGCCTTTTCATGTTCTCTATCAGTCGGCTGGCGATGCCCTGTCTCTGCCACCGGGGCAAGACATAGGTGTGGCGGATGAGGGTAACATCCTTAAGCGGCTGAAACCCCATTACCCCCACCAGCTCACCCTTTTCCTCCCAGCCGAAGAAGGTCATCTCGGTCATCTCCCGCTCAAGCTCTTTTATAGGCATATAGGGCTCGTGGTAGCCGTCGGGTGGAATGACCCCCTCGTAAGCTTTGGCGGCCTCATTAATGATAAAGTATATCCTCTGGGCATCTATGGGCTGGCATATTCGTATCATCGAGGGTATTCTACGGAAAAAGGACGGTGAACACAACCTGATTTGTCGGCTGACGGGAAAAAGGTGTATGCTATAAAATATTAGCTGGCTTCATTAGTTTACTGGGGGTGATATGATGAAGGATATGCAAGATGTATATGCCCTATATTTGGAGATGTTTAAGCCAAAAAGGATAATTGATAATCCCTCTGATGAAACACTCCGGGAGTGGGCGTTTGAGAAGGGTGGGGTTATGACCGAGTTTGGCAGCCTGTCGGTAACCACCAATGTGCGTAGTAGAATTGCCAAGTTTACCGAGATTGTAACCGGTGAGCTTGAACCAGAGGATGACCAGCTTGTCCGCGATGTCTGTCACTACCTGAGGACTAAGGAGATGATACAGCTTGACCGGGTGATGTGCCATACCCCGGGCTTTAAGAGGCATTGTCGCGTCTATGTTACCGCTGATTATCCCCGGATACCGCTGATGTGGGGGAATACCCTGTTTCCTCCTGAGGGTGGTGAGCCTGACTTTGTTACCATCACGGTTGCCGAGTGGCCGGAAAAGAAGGCCCTGGTTTTTCCCGAGGCAGGGCTTACCCTGATTCTGGGTAGCGACTACAAGGGTGAAAATAAAAAGGCAATGCTAAGGCAGATGATGTATTGGGCAAAGAAGGAAGGTAGTCTTGGGCTCCACGCGGCGAGTAAGATTATACGGGTGTTCCGGCAGGGAAAACTCAGGGATTTCGGCTTTCTCTTCTTTGGCTTAAGTGGCACCGGGAAGACCTCGCTCTCCTGCCACTCCCACTGGTTACGCCCGCCGGAGCGGGTGATAATCCGTCAGGATGATGTCACCATACTGAGGTCTGATGGCAGTGCCGTTGGCACCGAGGAGTCCTTCTATCTGAAGACAGAAGGACTGGAGCCGACCTCACAGCCGCTTTTATATGCCGCAACCATAAGTCCCCGTGCCATACTGGAAAACGTCTGGGTTGACCCGGAAACCGGCAGGGTTGACTTCTTTGACAGCGAGCTGACCTCTAACGGTCGGGCGATGGTAAAAAGGCGTGATATTGCTTTCACCGATAGTGAGATTGACCTGGAGAAGGTAGATTTTATGATATTTATCACCCGTCGTTCTGACATCCTGCCCCCGGTAATGCGGCTTACCCCGGAGTGGGCGGCAGCGGCCTTTATGCTGGGGGAGTCGGTGGAGACCTCGGCGGGTGACCCGGCGGAGGCGGGTAAGGCACGGCGGGTGGTGGGTACTAATCCCTTCATTGTGGGTTCGGAGGAGGAAGAAGGCAACACCTTTTTCGGCATCCTGAGGAACAACCCCGACATAGAGTGTTTTATCCTGAATACGGGAAGGGTAGGCGGGACTGAGCGGGGGCAAAAGATAACGGTAAAGGACTCAGTTAAGATAGTAGAGATGATAGCCCGTGACGAGATTACCTGGCAGAAGGATGAGTTCTGGGGCTACGAAGTACCGGTTCATATCCCCGGTATTGACCTAGGGCGGTTTGACCTCGATTGTTACTACTCTAAGGAGCAGATACAGGGAATCTTAAAGAATTTAAAGCAGGAGAGGCTGGAGTGGCTCTCCCGGTTTAAGCGGCTGGATAGGGATATTCTTAAGGCTATTATGCCTTAAGAACGGTAAAGTAGATGATGACAAAACCAGAGGTATATATCACGCGGGGGATAGCTCAGGAGGCGCTGGACATGATTGACCGGGTCGCCGAGATGGAGGTATGGCCTCAGGAATCACCCCTGTCGTATGAGGTGCTTTTAGAGAAGGTTCGGGATGCTGAGGGTCTGCTGACGCTACTGACCGATAGGATTGATGCGGCTCTTATGGCGGCGGCACCCAAACTGAAGGTGGTAAGCAACCTGGCTGTGGGCTACGATAATATTGATATCCCGGAAGCAACGCGGCGCGGTATCGTGGTTGGTAACACCCCTGGGGTGCTTACCGAGACTACCGCTGACTTGGCCTTTGCCTTACTTATGGCAGCTGCCCGACGTGTGGTTGAGGCTGATAGTTATACCAGAAAGGGGCAGTGGCAGAGCTGGGGGCCGATGACATTGCTAGGTCAGGACATTCATCATGCTACCCTGGGCATCGTCGGTCTGGGTCGTATCGGTGCCGAGCTGGCCAAGCGGGCCAGGGGCTTCAATATGAAGGTGCTCTATTATGACAAAATAAGACGAAGTGAGCCAGAAGAGAGACATCTCGGTGTGGAGTATGTGCCCGA
>SDBT01016078.1_pt1 | contig 11867 bp, 10 predicted proteins | sample 2277101 | NCBI WGS metagenome assembly SDBT01 (sample SAMN10404973, study PRJNA504765) | marine sediment metagenome | isolation source: marine sediment core GS10_PC15, 103 cmbsf | place: Arctic Ocean: Southern Knipovich Ridge | collected 2010
GGCGCGGTGTTGTTCGTGTTCGCGGTGATTCCGCCGGTCCTCGGTATGGTCGCGCGGATTCTCTTTCCAGACATCAATCCGAATCTCGCCCTTGCTACGCTTCTCGCGTCAGAAGAGCTTCCCTTCCTGCTAGGAAGCCTCGGCCTCGCCGCAGTTTTCTCCGCTGAGGTGAGCTCGTCCGACGCCATTCTCTTCATGCTGTCCACGTCCCTTTCGAGCGAGCTCTATCATCGCTTCGTGAATCCCGAGGCAGACGATGCGAAGGTCCTTCGCGTTGCGAGAGAGGCTGCGATCGCTGGCGGCGTGATAGGTGTCCTTCTCGCCATTGCGCTTCAAACCGTGATTGGAGCCTTAACGATCTTCTACTCGCTTTTGAGCGTGAGCCTTTTCGTACCGCTGGTCGCAGGACTCTATACCCGGCGGCCCGGCACCGTCGAAGCACTCGCAGCTATGGGAGTCGGCCTCGAGGTGTCGTTATCGGTTCACCTTCGAACCGGTGGCGCCGGCTATGGTATCTGGAATCCCACGTTACTCGGTCTCATCACGGCGAGTGTGGGCGTCGCGGCGGTTGCCGCCTTTTCCCGCAGAGCTCATCTGTGAGACGCTTTCTCCGTCACACGGTGTAAAACACGGCGAAGAAGGCACCTTTTGTAAAACCCGATGTTGTTGCAAGAATTGCCTTGGTAGCACCCTCACTTAACTTCACTCCATAGAGTGCCCGTACGTAGCTAATTCCTACCTTCCGATCCTTCCTGTGGCGCTTGCACTCGATTATATACTTTAGTAGCGATCTCGCCTTCTCGCCGATAGCCACAATGTCTCGTCCGCCATCCCTTGTGCGTTTCTCGTCTGAGAACCAAACGGTGATGTCGCCACGGCTCCTGAGGGCACGCTCGTACTCCTGCCAGTTGGTCACGCGATACTTCGTCTTGTATTTGCGGTGCACTCTAGTGGACTTGCGTGCGGCCATGGGTTCATCTCCTCGATATTCGACGTATCGAGAAGCTCAGTCTAAGCGGTTGCCGGAGTCAAGAGCTATTCGCGCACCAAAGCCTAAGGGAAGGTGAAAAACCAGCCTGAATGTGAACGCCGTTTCGATGGAGATATCCGAATAGATCGCCTGTCTGCCTCGTTTTCCTGTCTTTTCAGGCGTCCATGCGTTAATGGCGCCTTGGCTGAGCCAGACGGTGATATCTCCACGATCTCGTAGGGATTTCTCGTACTCGGCCCAGTTCTTGACACGATACGCTGTTATATATTTCGGATACCGATATGACCTTTTGTGCGCCTCGGGCATGATGACCACCATTCTATCTGCAGTTTTCACAAGCATATAGCGTGATTGCCGACAGATGCGCCGTCAAGACTGCAATGCTTCATGCACCAAAGCCTGTCGGAGGGGGGTGGCCTATCAACCAAAAGCAGCTCTCGTGACGGAATGAAACCTTTTGGCTAATCCCGCCATACTATATTGAGACCAAAACCTATTTATACAGAGAGCTATCTGCTTTACAAAACCAAAGGAGGGCACCATACCTTGTATCATTCCTAGGAAGTGAGGATCGTAAAAAAAGGAGAAAGGAAATGAGTATTAAGTTCAAGTCATTGAACCCCGCGGCGTTGCCTGATGGTTTCGATGCGGAGGTTCACACAGAAGAGCCCATCATCACTGTGGATGAGGAGGAGGGGAAGATAGCGGTGTCCTGCATCTTCCCTGGATTCATCCAGTCGGATGCGACTGAGGCAGTCATCCCCAGGGACGATGGCGAAGAGCTGAAGATGTCCTTCGTGGAAGTCGGCATCAAGGGAGCCGGCTACGTGTCCGAGAGCGGGAAGCCGCTCATGCCGGCCTTCCGGAGGTTCGTCCAGATTCCTCCGGGGTTCAAGGTCGAGAAGGTGACCACCAAGAAGGGCAAGCCGGTCAACTTCGGGGACGTGGTGGTGACCCCTGCCCAGGAGAACGCCCTGGACGGGAAAGAGGACCATGAGTTCGAGTTCGATGAGAACGCGTACGGGAGGGATGACCTATTTCCCAAGGACCTGGTGGTGACCAACCCGGCCGGCAACGTGGACGGGTACAACACCCTCCTCGTGGAGATCCGGCCCCTGCAGTGCAACCCGGCCAAGAAGGAGCTGGTGGGGTACGGGAACGTGACCGTGACAATCAGGCTGGCCGAGGAGGATGAAAAGGACGAAGGGGATAAGGAAGGGGATGGGTTCGATTTCGGCCCCGACCTTGACAGGGAGGCGTTCGGGAACCTCTTCCTCAATCCCAGGAGGAGCCCAATCGCGAGGAGACCCATCAAGCCGATCGGCCCTCTTGTGCCGTTCTTCCTCACGGAGTTCATCATCATCCACCACGGGGATTTCAAGGCCGCGGCTGAAAAACTGGCAGCGTGGAAGATGATGAAGGGGATCGGCACCATCACCGTGGACATCAACAAGGTCGGCAACACCGTGGACAAGATCAAGAAGTACATCCGGGACAGGAGGAAGGGCTGGCTCTCCAGGCTCAGGTACGTGCTCCTGTTCGGGGACACCAACCACATCGTGCCGGAACCTGCGAGCGTCACCACGGACTACTACTACGCGACGCCGAGTGACCCCTCGGGCGGATCTGATTGCGTGGCCCCCTGGATCGCCATAGGGAGGATCCCTGTCCAGACCCAGCAGGAGGCCAAGACCGTGGTGGAGCAGATCATCCGGTACGAGAAGAACCCGCCCTGCGACCCGGCGTACTACGACCGGATGACCACTGCTGCGTACTTCCAGGACGATGAGCCGGACGGGACAGCGAACCGGGCCTACATGAAGACCATGGAGAGCATCCGGGATCATCTGGTTTCCATCGGGAAGGATGTCCAGCGGGTGTACGTGTCCAACAACCCGAATCCGCAGTTCTTCAAGGACGGCACCCCTGTCCCTGCTGAGGTGAAGGCAGCCATTGTGGACGGGGACACTGCCACGGACATGCTCATCTCTGAGACCGCGGAGGGTGAGCTTCTGATGGGGCACAGGGACCACGGAGGCACTGACGGGTGGTCTCATCCCCCCTTCAAGACCGACCACCTGGACGCGATTACAAGCGCGTACCCGTCCATCTTCTACTCAATCAACTGCCTCACTGGCCGGTTCGATGCGAACCCCACGGACTCCTTTGCAGAGGCAGTACTGAAGCTGAACGGCGGGGCGCCTTCCCTCATCGCGGCCACAAACCTGTCCGGTACCTGGAGGAACGACAGCTTCATGAAGGCCCTGTTCGATGCCATCTTCCCGGGCGTCATCCCCACTTACCCGGGGACGACAGCCAGTTACGGCATAAAGTGCCAGAGGTTGGGTGACATCCTCAACTACGCGAAGGTGTACCTACTGGTCGCGCACGGGGCTAACTCGGGTGTCAAGAACCACTTCGAGCTGTACCATGTGATCGGGGACCCGACCCTCGAGGTCTGGGGAGACCTACCCCTCATCGCCAACCTGGGGGCCTACGTGTCGAGAGGGAGGCTCATCATTAGGCTTTCCTCTTCCCCGAAAGGCGGGGTCGTGACCATCTGGGAGAGAGGCAAGCTGCTCAAGACCATCAGGACGGCTTCTAGGCTGGTCACTGTGCCCCTCAAGGAGCTCACCTTCGGGAGCACGAGGCTTCCCTTCCGGAGGCGGACAATCTACGTACGATTCAAGGCGTGCGGGTACCGGTTCGAGGAGAGAAAGGTGAGTATTCCCTTCCTGGTCGGCCCTGTCATCGGGCCTCCCAGGCGCACACCGTAGGAAATCTGGAGTAACGGGGGTACTGTCAAGTTAGCGCCCAGCTCGTGGAAACGGCCGCAATATGATGCAGCTCACCGTTGTTACCCACATCTTGGGGTCGAATTGGCCGGTAAGTCCTCAACTTGACAGTACCCTTGGATTCCATCGAGACCTCGCACGTCGTGGGTCTCCGGGATCGCGCCCTCATCGCGGCGATGGTCTACACCTTTGCCCGCGTCGGCGCCGTCATCACCATGAAGGTCGAGGATTTTTGCCCCAAGGGCAAGCGCTGGTGGCTGCGCCTCGAGGAGAAGGGAGGAAAACACCACGAGATGCCCGCCCACCACAACCTCGAGGCCTACCTGGATGCCTATCTCGAGGCCGCCGGCATCCGGCACCAGAAAAAAACGCCGCTCTTTCGAAGCGCCCGCGGGAAAACGAAAACCCTCACCGAAAACCCCATGGCCCGCGGCGACGTCTACCGCATGATCCGCCGGCGCGCCCGAGACGCCGGCATCCAAACCCCCATCGGCTGCCACTCCTTCCGCGCTACCGGCATCACCGCGTATCTAAAAAACGGCGGCCGCCTCGAGCTCGCTCAGCAAATGGCCGGACACGAATCGGCCCGAACCACCGGACTCTACGATCGAAGAGATGAAGAAATCACGCTCGATGAGGTGGAGCGGATTACGATTTAACCGCTAACAAGGGCTGATTCTCCCCAAGCAAAAGGCTGGCGCTTGAGTCCGTACTGCTCGATCACAGCCCAAATCCCGAAGTCGCCTCGCAACGTTTATCCCAATGTGCTGCAGCTCCTCGCAGTACATCTCGCGGCGAGCCCTTGGCACCCCGCCCTATCTACTTACGTTTGGAAGAGAACGCTCTTGACCAGACCGTAGCCCTGTTACGTTTCAGTACCAAAGCCATGGGTCGTTCCACCTAATATGGCAGTGAAAGAATTGCATTTAAGGAAGTAAAGGTATTGCTTCATTTGGAGTTCCCTTGCCGAAACTCTGCCACCGAGGTAAAACGAACTCTGCCATTGGGCTTGAAACGTAGCAGCCCCGATGACACTATCCCGCAAGGATAAATGGTCATATTGTTTATCCGAGATCAATTCTCTTCGTTATTCAGGTGATTGTGCGCCACGAAGGTGCGGAAAGGAGGACCAAGGCAGGAACCATCATGCTTTACGGGAGATGGAGGAGCCGGCTCCAAACCACCTGCAGCTACAGAGGTCAAGAGCCGATGCGGTGACCGTGTCAGGAAAAAGCGCCTATTCGCTCGAGCGGACATTCGGGCCTGGCACAGTTCCCGCTCTTCACTTCGATTGGACCCTGTGACGGTAGTAGAACTACTTGTCTGAAATTCGGGCTCAAACTTTACCAGGTACGGTCGGCCACCAACACCCAATGGCGGAAGCACCATCTTGGAGAATACGAACTTCCTTGACAGGCAGGAGGAAAGGTACATAGTAATGCTACCACTGTGAGTCTGCTGCGTACGAGTTCCAGCTACGCAGGGAGACGTTTTGGAAGGAGTGATCAATGTCAATCTCTCTCGCAGGTGTGACCACGGGCGTACTCGTTTCCATTATCGTCTGGCTGCTCCGGAGGCTCCTCGGGCGGCTCGTAAGCATAATTAGCTTACTGTCCGAGCGGAGCATTCAGGGCCGATGGAAAATAACTTTCTGGAAAGGTGAGGACTCCTACGAGGAATTCGTTAGGATCTACCAAGTGCTTCACTGGGTATGGGGAACGATCCACTACCCATTTGGGAAGCAAATCCGGAACGCACCATTTCGAGGCACTCTGTGCGCAAATGTTCTTGCCGCCACGTATGCCGTTAGAGGAAACATCGTCGATCGCGGCTCTTTCACGTTGGCTGTGCTACCACTTGTTGGACGACCAAAAAAGATGCTTGGAAGCTATTCATGGACGGATGATTCAGATGACGAGTCGCTCAAGATCCGAGGCGATCGTTACGAGTGGGTTAAGGTCTAGGATCTGATCTAGACAGTATTAACGGTGTGACGACAGTCTCCGTCGCTGCTCACAGGTGGATTGACATCGGCACAAATGACGAGGATGCCTTTCGCTTTTAGACTGTTAAGAAGCTTTTGAAAGCGCCGGTAATCGCGCGAAACGCCTTCCCCTCGCGAATTCCCAGAGTTCCTTGAAACTCCGTTCCCCCTTGAACAGAAACGCCAATAGTTCGCGAATGGCCGTTGGTATTCGGTAGCAGTCGTATGTTACGAAGTCGGCCACTAGGATTTGGTTTCTGTGTCCCCATCCCATTCGACGAGCGACTATATATGGTGAAACACTGACGATGGAGGCGGGACTCACTGCTCTACGGTACAACTGTCGCACGATCCTTGGGCCCGCCCTCGACGGAGCCACAACGTGGAGCTCTTCAAGCTGTGCCAATTTAATTTGGACGCGAGTTCTCCGTTCTGAATACCAGCTCGGGGATCGCGGGCCTGAACCTCCTCCAGTTCATCTTTATCTTTATCTTCTTCGTTTATGATTAGAGCATAAATGAAGGCAGCGTTAGTTTTTAGCAGTGCTAAGCGCCAGCCTCCGCAGAGATGCTCAAATTCGAACTGATCCATTGAGATAGTTTCGACCTCTCCATATTCGAACATGTCAGCGCTGGTGCGTTCATCTGAGCTCAGCGTAAAAGCGATTTGGCGCACCAAGCGTTCAAGTCCCTGATTGTCACCTGCCACGGAGCACTAGATCGAGGAGGTGATATCCTATCCTTCTACCCCCGCACACCTTTGCCCCCCAACCGGGCCTCGTGCCCATGCCAAACTCCCTGCGGTCGTTCCCGACGCGGCCGCCGACCCCGCTTGCGGTGCCGAACGGCTACTATTTCAAAAGGAATTTCTTACTCCTGTGGGGTTTCGATTCGGCTCCGGCAGTTTGTGGCAGCGCACGTGCAAGTGAAACTGCACGAGACACATCGTTCCGTGTCCAGGTAGTTTATGGTTATCTCCTCTGCCCCTGCGACATCACGGGACGCGAACAACCAGCGACCACGAAAGCGTGCGTTGGGGTCACACGAATGGTTCAGGTATCGCAGTGGACCAGTTGGCTCGATGCGCTGGCCGGTCGCCTTGAGGAACAACGAGTGTCGCGTGTCGCTACCTACTTCGTAGCCTTCGAAATATCCGATCCTGTCGCCCTTTGCAAACCCACTCGGCGCGAATACACCCTTCCCATGCACGGGACTTGATCTAACGCTGACGTTGCTCATCTCTCGTCATTCGACTTCCTGTTTTTGCGTCTTGGCCTTACGCTTTAGCCATACGTAGTCTCCACTCATGGGCTCCCGAGTTTCATCGTCTGGCCAAGAGTATTTTCCCCTCATTCGTCGCCCCAAACCGTCAACGATCCTGAGGGTGAAGGATCCTAGATCCAGGGCATCAGGGTCGTCCTTTAGCTCATACGTAGCGGCAAGAATATCTCGCCTGATAATACCGCGAAGTTTATAGGTCATTAGTTCGCGCTCTCCTGCCTTTCCTCTTTCGTACTTCACAGTACCCCACACGAAATGAAGAAACTGATTCAGCTCAACTACTTCTTCTCGTGGCTCCTTCTCTTTGAAAAACTTGGTGTCCCAGGTCCCACGTACTGAGCTGGGTTCGAGCCCCGGGATCAGCGCCAATAAGTGACCTATCATTCCCCGAGCTAAGTATCCTACGCCCACGACGATAGCAACTATGACACCCGTGAGGACGTCGCCCGGCAAATTACTGAACATTTACTTTCCTCTCTCTAAGCAATCCGTGACGTACACGTAACTGTGCTTCCAAGGGCTCGGTTCTCGACTCAGATGTAAAGGGCTCAGCAAGCTCGGAAGCCTCAGAAATCGTCAGAGCGCCATCTTCTTTCAATCGCCTGACGATCGCCCGGCCTCGACGGTCATCCTGCACCAGTCTCGCCCGCTTCATGTATCGCAATATATCGGCAACGTTCGAAGGTCGGCTTTTTATGCGGCGAAGCAAATTGCGATAGCGACCAGGCTGGTGGGTCCAGCGGGAATTGACGAAATTAGCAACAAGGATCTGATTGCGAAAACGCGAACCCAGTTGCCGCGCTACGACGAACGGTGAAACAGTGATGAGGTAACCATCCTGCAAGTCTGATCGACAGAGGATTCGTTCAATCTGTGGTCGACGTTGAGACGGGGAGACAACGTGAAGCCGTTCGAGACTTGTCAATCGCGCTGACACCCCGCTGTTCGCCAGCCCGTTGTTCGACGCTTCACAGAGTAGAAGCTCAAGCTCCTGTTTTTCAGTTTCGTTGACTAGCAACGCATATACATAGCTCGCCTCGGATTTGATGCTGGCAAGGAACCACCCTCCATACACGTGCTCACACGTGAAACTATCCATCGACACTTCTTCATCCTCGGCGTAGACGAATTTGTCAGTGCGAACGAGCGCGTCTGACATCGTCATGAATGTGATCCGTTCACGCCCCATTCGCTCCAGTCCCTGGTTTGATCCTTCGACGGAGCAGTAGATCCTTGATGTGATGTCACCGTAACGCGGTGCAATGGCGAAGTATTCCTCATCCCAATTCTTCGGTACCAACCCAATCCCTTCGAGCTTCGAGTAAAGCGGCTGGCCCGGCGAGACTCTAAAGGGCTCCGTGTTAACGCGTAGTTGACCTGGAAACTCGTCTTGCAGCTCACGCATCTTCGCAGTCGAATGCATGAAATCCTTTCTTGTGTCTCCTGGGAATCCGGGAATAAAACCGGCAACGACGAAGATACCTGCGGTCAAGAATGCCCTGAGTGCTCTTATGTTGTCCGCCTTGGTTCTGCGCTTGTTCATGAGCTCGAGAGTCTCGTCAGAGAACGATTCAATTCCTACAAAAACTTCCTCGCACCCGGCGCGCTTCAACAGACGTGCCGTCTCCAGGTCCATGTGAGCGCGCATGAAACCTCCCCACGAAATGTCGATCCGACGGCGAAGAACTTCTTCGGCGAAGGCGTGCAATCGCTTGGGACTGCCATTTAGAAGGGAGTCGGTAAACGTGAAATAGTTAGCGCCGTAGAGTGATTGGAGTTGAATCATGCCTTCGACGGTGCGTTCTACTGTATCGAGGCGGAACCGGCGCCAAAAGACCCATTCGCTACAGAACGTGCACTTATCCGTGCACCCACGGGACATTTGAATTGGCAGTGTGCAGTAATCGTCGGTTTGGTATGCGTCAACAGGCATCTCCGAGAAACTTGGTAGAGGTAGCTCTTTGATCCGGAGCAAGGGCCTATCTGCTGACTGAATTGCACCTGAGGAACCATCGACGTACCGTGTTCCGGGCACTCCGTATACCGGTTTCCTCCTGTTTTCACAAAAGGCGCCGTATGACGAGAGTAGCGTTTCTTCACCTTCGCCTAGTATGACCGCGTCAAATAGACCACTGCGAAGTCCAAGATCGGCACTCGCCTGGCTCTCGGTGACCTGTGGCCCGCCAGCGACAATGAACGGTGGCTGTTTTCGAGATCTCAGATGGGATGCCGCAAGGAGAGTCGATAGGTAATTGGAGGTCCAGACCGTGAAACCAACGAAATCGATCTGAGGGAGTTGCTCGAAAACCTCTTTATAGAAACGATCAAGTCCTCTTAGGTAAGACCGCAAGTAAGCAGGTGAGATTCCTCGTTCGAAACAATAACGATCGAACAAGGGAGACGTTTCCGGATCGTACGGTTTGTACGAATCGGATGTATCAAGTATGTGGAGAACCAATGGAAGATCTGGCACATCCATGACATATGACTCGCCGAAGACCCCTGTCGGAGTGTAGGTCGGCTCGTAACATCTAGGAACGGGAAGTCTTAGGTCAAGAAAATCGAAATCTTGAACGTCGTTTGCTTTCAGATATCCCAACAGTGCTGCTGCGCCTGCTGGCGGACTCATGTACGGGTAGGGAGGGCAGATACAAAGCAACGCCGGCTTCATACTCGCCTCACCGATAAACCTCGCGCAAACGGTCCTTGCCCCCAGTTGGCCGACGATCGTGCAGTGGCTCAGGGTTTTGTGCCGATCATGGACATCCCGTCCCGTCGGCACACAGGATAATCCGTCTAGGCGAAAAAAGCGACATTCCGTCTATCCTGACCCCTAGGCGAACAGAGAGGAAAAAGCAGGATGGGCGAATCTGCATATACCCTGCTGCTTCTGACCTGCGTTCTGCCTTTTGCGCTCCCCGAGCCAAGCCATCCTTAAATCGATAAACGGAGAGTTTGTTTAACTTAGAGTGAGACTCGCCTGAAGTAGTGCCTTCTCATAATGCGGGCGCGCCACCGGATTCGACAAAGAACACGCCTTGACATGGTACTGTCAAGTTGACGTTGCGCTAGCAAGCCGGCGCCGCCGGAGTGACGTCTGCATTCGAGTCACGCCGCGCACGTTACTGGGGTAGCAGCACCATTCGTGCGAAAACCTACTCTAAGGAGGGCTGAAACGGGGCCGCTAGGGTAGGATTTCACACGAAAATCGGCCGCTCTCTCCCCTGCGGCCGGATGCCGCCCGCCAGAAGATTCAAGGCAAAACTTAGAATAAGCTTCTCCTCTTTGCCAAGTCCCACGGGCTCGGCGCATGCGAAGGAGGAGTTATGGAAGAAGCAAACCCTCGCCGTCCCCATCTCGCTCTGCCGTCGGAGCCGTCAGACGAAGAACTCGCACGCGACTGGACGCTGACCGAAACCGATCACGAACAAGTTCGTCGCTGTCGAGGCGATGGGAATCGCCTCCGGTTCGCGATCCAACTTTGCGCTCTGCGCACTTATGGTCGCTTCGTGAGTAACTTCGTCACGATTCCGGTACGGATCGCGAATTACCTTGGTCGGCAACTGGAGTTGCCTCCAGTGCTGTTCGTCGAGCCGCCAGAGCGAGAGGCCACGGACCTGCAGCATGAGCGACGGATCAGAGGCTACCTTGGCTTTCGCTCGTTCGACGGGAAAGTCATTGCGAAGGTAGAGCGATGGCTCCGGCAACGGGCTGAGCAGGGCAGCACCCCAGCGGAACTCGTCGAGCTCGCCGAGGATGTCCTTCGCTCCTGGAAGATCGTGCTCCCCGCACGCTCGACACTTGAGCGGATTGCTCGCTCGGTCGCGGCAGGAGCCCAAAAGGAGATCTTTCGACAGCTCGAGACCCGGCTCGGGCCGAAGCTGTGCAAGGCCATCGACGGGCTCCTTGAGGTACCGCCTGAGAACCGAAGGTCCAGGATCTTCCATCTCCGGGAATATCCACCTGAAGCAACGCCTGTGTCGATCGCTTCGTACATTGATCGACACTCGACGCTTCAGACGTTTGGTGCCGGCGAGATTGACCTTGAAGGACTCAGCCCTGCTCTGGTCGGGCACCTCGCACAGATCACGAGAACGTACGACGTCGCTCGCCTAAAGCGCTTCGCCGCGTCAAAGCGACACGCGCTCGTCGCGTGCTTTCTCGTTGAAGCCCACAAGACCATCTTGGACCACATCGTAGAGATGAATCACCAATACCTGACGGGGATGAGTCGTAGGTCTAGGCACGCCTTCGAACAACGTCACCGGGAGATTCGTCGCCGCGCCAAGAAAGGCCTCGACGTCGTGATTCGAGGAATGGAGATTCTTCTCGACCCCGATCGCGATAAAGCGAAGCTCTTCGAGCGACTGTACGGAGAGATCGAGGAGAGCGACCTCCGGACCAGCTTGGATAGTTGTCGTGTTTTTCAACGGCTGGAAGAGCGAGGGTTCGTCGACGAGCTGCTCGCGCGTCACCACCTGCTCATGCGCTATTTCTACGATTTCCTTGACCTCGCGTTCGAGGCCGAGCCGGGCTCGGAGAGCCTTCTTGCCGCTGTAGAGCTCGCCCGTCGGCTTAAACGTCAAAAAAAGAGCCTCCTCCGCAGAATTTGTGGGTCGCTTGGACCAGCAGATTCGGGTAACTAATTGATGAGAAGCACCTTATTCCATGTTCGGGCAACCGAATTTCTATGCATCACTTCGTTCGCCAAGCTCACCCGGTTGCCTGGAGCCCCCCGTTCGCCCATCGCCCACACCTGCCGAGACCACGGAGCGCAGCCAGAATCAGGGCCGGCGCAGCCGCCCAGCGTAGCGAGG
>SDBT01016079.1_pt1 | contig 11867 bp, 6 predicted proteins | sample 2277101 | NCBI WGS metagenome assembly SDBT01 (sample SAMN10404973, study PRJNA504765) | marine sediment metagenome | isolation source: marine sediment core GS10_PC15, 103 cmbsf | place: Arctic Ocean: Southern Knipovich Ridge | collected 2010
TGGGGAAGAAAATGGCATGCACCTGGTTGCCCACACCCTTATCTGGCACAATCAGACCCCCAGCTGGGTATTCATGGACAATGAAGGTAATCTCACAGTTCGTGATACACTCCTGATGCGCATGCGGGATCACATTCACACCATCATGGGCAGGTACAGGGGAAAGATCCAGAGCTGGGATGTGGTGAATGAAGCCATTGAGAACAATGGAGATTTAAGGAAGTCATTGTGGTATCAAATCATTGGCGAAGACTATATTGAAAAGGCATTTCAATATGCACAGGAGGCTGATCCGGATGCAGAATTGATCTACAATGACTTTTCCATGGCTGGCAAGGCAAAACGGGAAGGGGTGATCAGACTGGTAAAAAAATTAGCATCAAAGGGGATCCATATCAACGCCATTGGCATGCAAGGTCATTATGACCTGACACATCCCCGGCTGAAGGACATTGAGGCCAGCATTGTAGCTTTCTCGGAGCTCGGACTCAGGGTAATGATTACCGAACTGGATGTCTCCGTACTGCCGTGGCCAGATCTTCCCCTGGGTGGCGAAATCACGGATCGCTATAAATACAGGCCTGAGACAGATCCTTACCAGGAACAACTCCCGGATTCGGTTCAGTTTGAACTTGCTGAAAGGTATGCCGACCTTTTCACGGTATTTGTGAAACACTCGGGAAAAATTTCACGGGTCACATTCTGGGGGGTGGACGACGGAAAATCCTGGAAGAATAATTTTCCTGTCCGGGGCCGCACCGATTATGCCCTCCTGTTTGACAGGTCACTCCTGCCCAAACCAGCCTTTGATGCAGTGATCAACACAGCATCTAATTAAACAGATCACCCCATAACCACCTTAACCTCCTGGACGGATCCTTCTTCACAAATCGGTATGAGGGATCCTGATATCTTCTTGCCATTCAACATTACCTCTTTCACCCCTTTCGAAACGTGACCGGGATTGGTAACTTCAATGCGGTATGTTGCACCCCTGAATTTCCGGGTTACCCGGTACCCCTCCCATTGCCCGGGAATAACCGGATCAATGCGCAAACCGTCAAACTCAGGCCTGATGCCAAGAATGTACTGTGTAATGGCGAAGAAATTCCAGGCTGCCGTACCGGTTAACCAGCTGTTCTTGGCCTCACCGGGTTTGTGGGCATCTTTACCTGCGATCATCTGAGAATAGACATAGGGTTCGGTTTTATGCAGCTCACTGATCTCCTCCAGGTAGGGGGGACATATCTTCCTGAAATACTCCCATGCAGCATTCCCGTTCCCGGCAAGTGCCTCGGCAATCATGATCCAGGGATTGTTGTGACAGAAGATCCCTGCATTCTCTTTGTATCCTTCCGGGTATGTACTGATCTCACCATACTTCACGATGTACTTTGTGAAAGCAGGATTATTCAGCACGATTCCGAATTCACAGTCCAGCCGTTCTTTCACCGAATCAAGTGCCTTCCTGGCCCGGCCATCTTCAAGACCAATCCCGGCCATGATGCACATGCCCTGTGATTCAATAAAGATCTTTCCTTCCTCACATTCATGGCTGCCTATCTTTTCTCCAAAATGATCATAAGCCCGTATGAACCAGTCACCATCCCATCCATGCCGGTCAATGACCTTTTTCATATCGGCAAGATGCCCCGCTGCTTTTTCAGCCTCCCGGTTCTTTCCCAACTTTTTACATAACTGTTCAAACGATCCGCCATAGAGCACGAAAAGACCGGCAATGAAGACCGATTCAGCAACACCACCTTCTTTGTTTTCAGTGGTCTGGAACGACTCACCCGGGGTTTCCGAGAAGCAGTTCAGGTTCAGACAATCGTTCCAGTCAGCCCGCCCTATAAGCGGCAGCTCGTGGGGGCCCAGGTTATTGACCACGTGATAAAAGGACCTTTTCAGATGTTCAAACAGAGTCGCCATGTTCGATTCATCGTTATCGAAGGGGACCATTTCATCAAGGATGCTCCAGTCGCCCGTCTCCCGTATATATTCATCGGTGGAAAGGATCAGCCAGAGCGGATCGTCGTTGAAGTTGCCGCCCACAGCATCGTTCCCCTTTTTGGTGAGCGGCTGGTACTGGTGATAGGCTCCCCCGTCCTCAAACTGGGTGGATGCGATGTCGATGATGCGTTCCCTGGCCCGCCCGGGCACCTGGTGAACAAATCCGATCAGATCCTGGTTGGAATCCCTGAAACCCATGCCGCGTCCTATCCCCGATTCAAAAAAGGAAGCACTGCGGCTGAAATTGAAGGTTACCATGCACTGGTACTGGTTCCAGATATTCACTGCCCTGTTTAGTTCCTCTTCGGGGTGCTCAACCTGATACACCGATAAAAGCCTGTCCCAGAACTGACCCAGTTCATTGTATGCTTTGTCCACATCACTGGTCGACTGGAACATGCTGATCATCTTTTCTGCAGGTTCTTTGTTGATCACCTGGTGTGCCGAAAATTTCTCGTCAACAGGAACTTCCACGTAACCCAGGACAAAAACCAGCTGTTTCTCCTCACCGGGTTCCAGTTCGATCTTCAAATGGTGAGATGCCACCGGCGACCAGCCATGGGCATGTGAATTACGCGATTTGCACTCCATTACTGCATCGGGAGCATCAAATCCGTTGTACAATCCCAGGAAGGCTTCACGGTCGGTATCCAGGCCCTCCGGATCTTCATTGACCGTATAAAATGCATAGTGATCCCGCCGTTCACGGAACTCCGTTTTATGGTAGATGGTGGATCCGGCGATCTCAACCTCACCGGTGGAGAAATTCCGCTGGAAATTGGAAGCATCGTCCAATGCATCCCACAGGCTCCACTCAACAAAAGAAAAAAGGGAAAATGAACGTTTTCTGTCACTGTGGTTGGTGAGTTTCACCCGTTGCACCTCTCCATGATATCCAATGGATACCATATAAAGCACTTCAGCTTCCAGTCCGTCAACCTCCCCTGTGATTTTTGTATATCCCAGTCCATGACGGCATTCATAACGATCGAGAGGCGTTTTCACAGGCTTCCATCCGGGCGACCACACCTTTCCATTCTCATTGATATAAAAATATTTCCCTCCATCATCCAAGGGAACATTGTTGTAGCGGTACCTGGTGATCCGTCTTAGCCGGGCATCCTTGTAGAAACTGTATCCACCTGCCGTATTGGTGATGATGGAAAAAAAATCCTCGCACCCAAGGTAGTTGATCCATGGATATGGTGTCCTGGGATTGGTGATTACATACTCTCTCCTGCCATCGTCAAAATGCCCGAATTTCATCCTGATAAAATTTAGTTATATGTGATTACTCATTTAGCATCATAAATATACGATAAATCAACTTTGAGTTTTAACTTGCATATAGGAATTGAGCAGATGTCAACACATGAAACATACCTGAAGCTGGCCATCAACGAAGCATCACAGGGAATGAACGGAAGAGACGGTGGACCATTTGGAGCTGTCATCGCACTGGAAGGCAAAATCATAGGAAAAGGTCACAACACCGTATTGAAATCACATGACCCCACGGCACATGCCGAAATGAATGCCATCAGGGATGCGTGCCGCAGTTTGAAAGAGCATCACCTGACCGGTGCGGTCATATACACCAACTTTGAACCCTGTCCCATGTGCCTGGCTGCCATATACTGGGCAAATATCCGAACCATATACTTCTGTGCCGGACGCGACGACGCTGAAACAATCGGGTTTATGGATAAGGTTCTGTATGAGGAGATCTCATTGCCCCTGGAAAAACGGGAAATGAAATCGGCCAGGATCGTCCTTCAGGAGATGACCCAACTCCTTGAAGATTGGGACAGGCTGGAGGGAAAAATCCTTTACTAAACTTCCTGCTTTTATTGGAATTAAGCTATCATCTGCTATTTTTATGCTGTTATCGACCATTCTTAAACAAAATTAACACTATGGACAGAAGAGACTTCATTGGCAAAACCGCACTTGGAGCAGGTGCAATTACAGTAATCCCAAGACAGGTGATGGGAGGCCCCGGATACCTGTCTCCCGGTGACAGGATTACACTGGGATTTATTGGCACAGGAAAGCAGAGCCTCGGATTGTTGCAAAGCATAAACGGGTGTGCGGAGACCATCATACTTGCTGCCTGTGATGTGGACCAGAAGAAACTGGCAAGGTTTAAAACGGAAGCAGAAACAGCCAATGCAGAGAAATTAAATGGGGGCACACAGGTGGTAGACACGTACGAAAACTACCGGGAACTCCTTGAAAGAAAAGATATTGATGCTGTTGTGATTGTCGCTCCCGACCACTGGCATGCCATGATAGCTGTGGATGCTGCAAAAGCAGGAAAAGACATCTATTGTGAAAAGCCAATGGCACTCACAGTGGCTGAGGGACGGGCCATGGTTTCAGCCACCAGGAGATATAACCGGGTATTTCAGACAGGGAACATGCAACGTTCCTGGAGGAATTTCAGACATGCATGTGAGATGGTCTACAATGGATACATTGGTGAGGTGATTGAGATCAATGTGAGTGTCGGTGATCCTGTTATGGCCTGTGAACTCCCTGCAGAACCAGTTCCCGATTATCTGAACTGGGACTTATGGTTAGGCCCTTCCATGTACAGGAACTACAACCAGATCCTGTCACCACCTATAGAAATAACTGACTGGCCCATGTGGAGATTGTATCGCGATTTCGGAGGAGGGGGAGTTACAGACTGGGGAGCACATATGTTTGATATCGGTCAGTGGGCGATGGGTATGGACAATTCAGGACCCGTTGAGTTTATTCCACCTGAAGTAAGGGCAAAGCGCGGACTTCAAATGAGATATGCCAACGGTACTGTAATGAACCATAAGGAATGGGGGGAATCTAACGCAGTGCAGTTCATTGGTTCCGAAGGTAAGATTGAAGTAAGCAGGAGTTTTTACCGGTCGGATATTGCCGGACTTACAGAAAAAGAACTGGGGGACAGTGATAAAGCCCTTTATCGAAGCGACAATCACTACCAGGACTGGATTGACGCCATAAAAAAACGGACCCGGCCCGTATCGGATGTGGAAACCGGACACAGAACGGCCTCCCTGTGTAACATTGTGAATATCGCTTATGATCTGGAAAGACCCCTGGGATGGGCGCCTGCACACGAAAAATTCATTGATGATGATGATGCTAACCGCATGCTCACAAGATCTTTCCGGGGAGAATGGGATCTTAACAATTATTAAAAAACAGGTTAATTCTAACTTTTTTGGTTAGTTACCGTATAATTATTTCATAAATTACCCATCATACAAAGACGCGCGCAAGGCGTGCCGCCTATGGCCTTTAGAAATATAATTGATATCAGATGATCCGGGTATGGATACCCTGCATATTGCTCCTTTTCTTCCTGCCGTTCAATGTGGGCGGACAGGGTTGCATCTCGGGTGACAAAGGAAACATTCTTTCCACCGACGGGAAATGTTCCCCCGTTGGTATTCAATGGGAGGTAACTTATGAGGAGGTTAACAGTGCGGGCACATCAGTTGAGATACATTATGATTGGGATGACGGTTCATCTGAAACTGTTAGTGCCACAGAAATCATTCCGGCAGACAGTACATGGCAGAAAACTGCAACCCATACGTATGTATCAATTGATGACAGATGCGTTTACAGACCGGTTGCCACCCTGGTGGTTAATGGCGTGGTCTGTACTTCCTCTTCCATGGAACAACTCGTCACGGTTTGGGACACCGACGATGAAAATGGGGGGCGGGTGAATGCTTCACCCAATGTTTACCCCATCTGCTTCGGGAATGGAGCCATCATGCGTTTCGACGATGATACCCGTTTCAACTGTGTCCCCCCCCAGGAAGACGACAATCCCAATGTATTTACCCGCTGGATCCAGTGGGTTTATGGAACTAACATTACCATGACTGGTGCAACGGTACTTGTCAATGGTGTTGCAGAATCATATCCTTTTTTCGGACCTGTAATAGAGTTAACCGGACCCGTTACTGGCTCAAGTGAAAGGACCCTTCCAATCACAGTTGCGGATGATAACCAGATAGGAGAGATATTTCAGGTGGAACTCAGGTACTGGAACTTTTGTAATCCCTATCCGGCTGATCCGCCTGAAACAGACAGGTCGGTGATCCGGATCGTTGATTACCCCGATGCCACCATCACGCCGGTCGACACGCTTTGCGAATTCAACAGCAGCATTTTCATGTCAGCAGCTACCGGCGGAGGTACGTGGAGCGGAAATGGAATTGTTGATGCGGTCACCGGGGAGTTTTCACCATCCATAGCAGGTCCCGGAAACCATACCATTACTTACAATGTTACCGATGTAAATTCCTGTTCTGCCATGGATACCGAAGAAATTTTTGTAAGGGGTGCTCCTGATGGCACAATCACTCCCGTGGATCCATTCTGCATTTATGATGCACCTTACGACCTGGAAGCCGCCACACCACTGGGAACCTGGTCAGGAAATGGAATAACAGATACGGTTACAGGCATATTTGACCCTTCAGTAGCAGGTCTCGGGAGACACTCGATTGCTTTTGTCACAGAGGCCGACGAATATGGTTGCTTTGGAAATGACACCACTGAAATAGCAGTCGTTGATCTGCCTTTTGCAGAAATACTAACCCCCGATTCTGCCTGGTGCCAGGAAGCAAACAACCAGGCCATCGCCGACATTCTGATTACAGGAACTGACAGCTCCTCCTTTGATCTCGTCCTCGATATAAGAGGTCTTAGGGATACACTGTTTAATATGGCCAGTGACACCTTTTCAATCTTTCTTAACAATCAGTTGGGTACCAATACTTATGCACTGGTTAAAATCATAGAACATCACGGTGATAATTCCTGCGAAACGGATCTGAGCGATACACTGATCATGGAAGTATACCCCCTGCCGGTTATGAACCTCTCTGCCAATGAAGATGGTTTTTGCAGCCCGGTTGAAGTGAATTTTGAAGCTGTAGCAGGTTATAACACGTACACATGGGATTTTGGAGATGGTAAATCGAGAGTAACTGACGGCCCTCTGACTACGCACACTTATACATTCAATATTACGGATAATATCCTTGACATCGTGGAGGGAGATACCATCTATGATCTGTCGAAGACTGATACGCTCTATGCAATGCAGCTTGTTATCGAAACAATTCATGGATGTTCTGACACCATCAGTGACAGCATAAGGGTGCATGCAAATCCAATGGCAGATTTCTTTGTCACTCCGGAAATTCAGAACCATCCGGACTCGGTAATCTTCCTCATTAATTTGAGTTCTTTGGGCAACTGGTCATATGAATGGGATTTCGGTGATGAGACTGGAGACGATGTAAAAGATCCCAACCAGCATATTTATGATATGTGGGGAATATTTGATATCGAACTGAAAGTTTTCAGCCCATTTTGCAGGGACAGCGTTACCCAGCGGATTCAAATCTTACCACCACCGCCCAACGCGCTTTTTGAGCCAGATTCCATCGGATGCCCGCCTCTCGAGATATCCTTCTCCAACACAAGTGAATATGCCGATTCCTATGTGTGGGATTTCGATGATGGCACTTTCTCGACGGATGAGAATCCCTCGCATATTTTCTATCAGAGCAAAGAGCACCATGTCAAACTTGCGGCTTTCGGACTATCCGGTTCTGATACAACAGAACGGATTGTATTCATTCATGATCTGCCACAGGCTGTTTTCACTGCATACCCGACTGAAGCCAAAAATCTTAAACAGATTTTCAAATTCGTAAACAACTCCATAAAATCAAGTTATTACCTGTGGGATTTCGGAGATGGAAATACCTCTCCGGACAAGAATCCATCCCATATCTATGGTGTGGAGGGAACCTATGATGTGACACTCTATGTATGGAGCGAAAATGATTGTCCGGATACACTGGTGAAGGAATCCCTGATCACTGTAATTGCCGGTGAAGGAAATACGGAATTTCCAAATGCTTTTGTCTGGAACGGGGGCAGGCCCAGTGGCGGACACTGGACCGAGGGTACCATTGATAATACGATATTTCATCCCGTTGTTGTCAATGGCGTTGATTTCCAAATGGTTATCTATACCCGCTGGGGTGAGATGATCTGGGAAACAAATGATTACTACATTGGTTGGGATGGATTTCTGAAATCCGGAGAACTCGCTACTCATGGTGTATATATCTATAAGGCTTATGTGACCTACATGAGCGGTGACCAGGAAGTATTCACCGGGGATGTGACATTTTTACATTAATCTCCTTTGGATTTATTCAATCCGGAGTCATTTTGAATTGTAAGATTTTAGCCTGTTATTTGTAGCTCTATTTTCACTACAGAATGAAAATTATATGAAACTGGTTATCCCAAAAAATTATCACTCCTTACTCACCCTGAAGGAGACAGAAAGAGCCATCAAAATGGTGAAGGATTTTTTCGAAATGAACCTGGCTGCTGAATTGAAACTGAGAAGGGTGACTGCACCACTGTTTGTACAGCGGGGGACCGGAATCAATGATGACCTGAACGGTACTGAACGACCCGTCTCATTTGAGGTCAAGGACATGGATAACACAGTGGCTGAGATTGTGCACTCCCTCGCCAAATGGAAACGTATGATGCTGGCTGATTATGAAATAGCCAACAGCTATGGGATATACACCGATATGAATGCCCTCCGGCCCGATGAAGAACTGGATAACATCCACTCCATTTATGTGGACCAGTGGGATTGGGAAAAGATTCTCCTGCCCGAGGAGCGGAACCTGGCTTACCTGAAGGACATTGTAAACAGGATATATTCTGTGATCAAACGAACCGAATTTATCGTATATGAGAACCACCCGGAGATTACACCAACCCTGCCTGATGAAATATATTTCATTCATGCCGAAGAGCTGTATGCACTCTATCCGGACCTGAATCCAAAAGAGAGGGAACATGAAATTTCCAAAAAGTATGGTGCAGTTTTTATCATTGGGATTGGCAGCAACCTTGCCAGTGGCAAACCTCATGACGGACGGGCACCTGATTACGACGACTGGTCGACCGAAACAGAAAAGGGATACAAAGGTCTGAATGGTGACATTGTGGTCTGGAACCCGATCCTCGAAATTGCTTTTGAATTGTCATCCATGGGGATCCGTGTTGACAGGAAGACCCTGATCAGGCAACTGGATATCCAGGGAAAGTCTGAAAGAAAAGAGCTCCTGTTTCATAAGCGGCTGCTCAACGGAGAATATCCTGAATCGGTTGGTGGAGGAATCGGCCAGTCCAGGCTCTGTATGTATTTCCTCAGGAAAGCCCACATCGGGGAGGTTCAGGCCAGCCTCTGGCCGGGACAGATGCACGATCATTGTCGCAAATCAGGGATCATACTCATGTAACCTGTCATCCCCATGCTCCTCATTGTCCTCCTTTTTGTCAGTGTGCTGCTCATCGTTGTATCAACCAGCAGGTACCGGTTCCATCCATTTCTGGCACTCCTTTTTGTTGCAGTATTCTTTGGCCTGCTATCCGGCATGCCACTTTCCACCATCGTGGAATCAATCAATGAAGGTTTCGGAGGAACCATTGGTCAGATCGGGATCGTCATTATAGCAGGTGTTATTATTGGAACCTTCCTGGAAGAATCGGGAGGGGCTTATGCCATGGCCAACCGGATCCTGAAGCTTACCGGGAAAAAACAGGTTCCGCTCACCATGTCGATCATTGGTTATATCGTATCCATCCCGGTATTTGCTGATTCTGGTTTCGTGATTCTTTTACCCCTGACCAAGGCCCTGTCAAAAGAGGCCAAAATATCCCTGGCAGGCTCAGCTTCAGCCCTGGCACTCGGATTGGCAGTCACCCACAACCTGGTCCCTCCCACACCGGGCCCAATTGCAGCTGCAGGGATTCTGGACGCCAACCTGGGTCTGGTGATCATGCTTGGGATAATCACAAGCATCCCTGTATTGTTGGCCGGCTGGCTTTTTGCCTCCAAAATTGCTTCCAGGGTATATATCGACCCCAATCCGGACATCTCACCCCGGGATATTGAAAAAAAGTTAAAAACGGCCCCGTCAGCTTTCAAATCATTTGTCCCCATTCTGCTTCCAATCCTGCTGATTGTTATGAAATCCGTTTCCGATTTCCCCACCTCCCCTTTTGGAGATGGCGCTGCCAAACAGGTAATTGGTTTTATGGGTGAACCCGTCATCGCACTGATGATTGGGATCTTATTTGCATTCACCCTTCCCCGCAAACTTGAAAAGGACATGTTGTCTTCCACAGGATGGGTGGGGAAAGCACTTCAGAATGCTGCCATCATCATCCTGATCACAGGAGCAGGTGGCGCATTCGGAATGGTGCTGCGAAATTCCGGGATTGCAACAGTGCTGGGTGATTCACTCGAGGGGATGAGGATCGGGATCTTCCTCCCGTTCCTGATTGCAGCGGCCATTAAAAGTGCCCAGGGTTCATCCACTGTGGCGCTGATCACCACAGCTTCATTGCTGGCACCAATGATCTCTTCCCTGGGTTTTGAAACCGATGTGGCAAGGGCGCTGGTGGTTCTCTCCATTGGTGCTGGTTCTCTGGTGGTATCACACACCAATGACAGCATGTTCTGGATCTTTACCCAGATGACCGGCATGAAGATAAAAACAGGGTTCAGGATCCACACAGTGGGAACCCTGGTACTGGGAGTCTCCGCATCACTGATCATTTGGGCGATCAGTCTTATCCTGCTTTAGGACCAACACATAATCCAGATAAAAATGAATCTGAAACTGAGAGTTATCCCCCTGGCGATCCTCGGATTGCTTTTCATTTCTTCACAATCGGCCTTTGGTCAGGATGTGCTGTCGGCTTCAGACCTGCTGGGACTAAAGTCCTGCGGAGGGATCCGGTTGAGTCCGGATGGAAGCGAAATTATCTATTCAGTTTCCACACCCCGCACTCCCAATGATGAACCCGGAGGTGCCGAATCGATCTATTACAGGATGCCCGTGACCGGTGGAACCGGAATTCTCCTTTTTGACGCGGATGTGAAGGGATCTTCACCAATCTGGAGCCCTGATGGAAAGTATATCGGTTTTCTTTGCGGTAAAAACGATGAGTCCCGGCAGGTATGGGCCATGCCTTCTGATGGTGGGGAAATGTTCAGACTCACCAACGCCGAATCAGGAGTGTCATATTTCAGGTGGCAACCAGACAGCAAGGGCATTGCTTACCTCTCGCGGACACCTTCATCAGACAGGGAAAAAGAGTTGAAAAAACGTGGTTACGGCTTTATATATTATGAAGAGAACCTGAAGAATAACAACCTCTTTATCACCCTGTTTGACAAGCAATGGAACCAGGCAGTCCAGAGGCAGCTGACAGAGGGAGTGAATACCTGGGATTTCGAATTTAACGATCAGGGAACAAAGATCGCAGCCACCATCTCCCCCAGGAACCTGATCGATGAGAAGTATATGTTCCGGAAAATCTACCTGATCGACACCGAAACCGGGGAGAGGAAAAAGATCTCGGAAAATGAAGGGAAGCTGGGGAATTATGCCTTCAGTCCGGATGGAACACACCTCACCTATGCAGCCGCACTGAACATCAATGACCACCAGGTGAGCCAGGTCTATGTAGTAAACCTGGAAACCGCTGAAGTATCAAACCTCACGCCCGGCCAATTCAGGGGTCACGTAAGCTGGGTAAACTGGAAAGATGATGCAAACGTACTCTACTATTCGGGTGAATGTGTGTATCAAACATTGAGCACTGTCGGGAAAGGCGGAGGGAAAAGAAAAATCATTCTTGATTCATCTGTCTCGGGGGTCATATTCAGCACCCCCAGATACACTGCAGACTTCAAACATTTCGTATTTACCGGT
>SDBT01016080.1_pt1 | contig 11866 bp, 19 predicted proteins | sample 2277101 | NCBI WGS metagenome assembly SDBT01 (sample SAMN10404973, study PRJNA504765) | marine sediment metagenome | isolation source: marine sediment core GS10_PC15, 103 cmbsf | place: Arctic Ocean: Southern Knipovich Ridge | collected 2010
ATCAATGCCTAACCAATCATCTACTGTAACTGTAAACGTGTCACCCGCAAAATCAGTGACATCACCACGTGCATTTTTACCTGTCCCACTTATCACGAAACATTTCCACGTGTCATTAAAATAATCAACAGGATAGTGTTTAGCAAAACTGGAATCGACCAAAGTGACGCCGCTTCCGCCAGAAGCAACACCTGCTACCATACGCAACTCATCAAAGAACAGCGTGTGTGGAAACTCGATTACTTCTGTAGCAGATGGCTGTTTATCGAGAAACAACTCAAACCTACGCTTTGGGCCAAAGCCACCGCTCTTATATTCAAGCCGTCTTATAGCAGCCATCCTAGGATAGTCAATCAGTGTGTTGATAGCTTGTCTGGCTCGCACTCTCGATTCATCCACCCACTCGATCTGTGTTCCATGCGTGGAATCACGTTCGTATTCGATGGGTCCGTCCGGTGTGCCACCGAAATACTCCGGTAGCGGATAGCGTGTTATATCTCCACCCACTGTTTCTACCGCAGTAATAGCGAACGTATCTGTCGCCACTGGGTCTGTACCAGCGGCAGCACCTGTTGAACTCAACCAATCGGCTACTGTGACAGTACCGCTAATCGCAGTATAGTCAGTAATTTGGGCATAACTGCCCGCTCCTGTGCCAGTAAGAATATAGCACCAGTAACCATTTAAGTCATCGTCTGTATCGTAACTTGCTGTTAGCGTGGCGTCTACTATAGTATCCGGTGAGGCCGTTACAGAGTCAACAGTACCAGTTATCCTGGTAGCTGTCAGCGTTACAGCCAGAATCCTACGCATCCAACGCCAACCTTTTACCGGGGCAGCGGATATAAACGCCCTGATGCCCTTGTTTACTATGTCCTTACATAATTCAAAGTCGTAGGGATCAACAGGGAGCATGGCCTGTTCCTGACCAGAAGTACCATGGTAAGCTATACCGCCCTCTCTAGCTACTTCTAAGATCAGGTCGTGAAACGATAATGCACTAGTTGGCTCCGACATAACTTAACCCTCACTTTTTATTTCTATGCGTAAATTACCAGGTCCGTTTAAGATGTAAGCCAAGGCAGCGGCCTGCTCTGGAGTAAAGTGTAACCCAGTCAGCACAAGTGTTTCACCGTTGCCTCCTGTTTTAAGCTCTGCCTTTTTCTTACTTGCAACAAACTCTACGCTTATGTAGACCATGAGTTATTCTCCGTCAGCTTCAACGTCAGCTTCAGCGTCAGTTTCAACAGTCTCAACGTCGGCTTCAGCTTCGGCAGCTTTAACAGCTTCAGCGGCTTTAGCAATTACTTTACAGGCTGCCACATACTTGGCTTCCTGCACTATACTTTTTGCCTGGTTTAATTTCATTTCTTTTTCTCCAATCAAAAGTCATCCTGGGAGCATTATACTCCCAGGATAACATATACTTACCTGTTGAAACTTCTTAGCCTCTGAGCATGAACAACGGGCCAAACCCAGCATAATTGCCTAATAGTGTATGACCTGCATACTGTGAGCCAATGGTTCCAGTGCCAGTATTAACATCGTACGCAGTTGCTGCATCTTGAAGGCTACCATCGTTTCTCCAGAAACAGCCAACCTGGTTATCAATAACAGTAGACTGCGGAGCGACAAAACATGGCCCCGAAATCTGAACCCAGAAAAACGTAAGAGTCGCAGCAACTTCAACCGCAGGTACACCTGCATTTGCGAGTGAAGACGATGAACTTGTACGTATAGCCGCATACGGATTCTCGAATATCTCAGTAAATTCATCAGTAGACACTGCTTTGTGCAATGGACCATCCAGGTACAGTTTAAGAACACCGTTTATGGCTGAGTAGTCATTCCCGATAATTCCTCTCACCTGTGCATCAGCGTTACCACCTGGGTGGTCGTGCGACAAGTAATATCCACCACGAAGTACATCTTCCGCATAAGCCGCAGCATGTGTCAAAACAGTAGTGCTACCTGAATCAGCTATTGTAACCACATGTTCGCCAACAGCATAAGTGGCGATAGGATAACCAATTACTAAACCTGTGGCTGTAAACTCGCAACCTTGACCAGATATACATGTCCCGATTGACTTTGAATACACAAACTCCCGCCCATCAGGAAGTACAACGTGATCGCCGATGTTCCATTTTGAACTTTTAGTCAAAGAAGTGGTGTAGATATAGCCCCAATCAGGTGCCGTATTATGTCCGACAAGACCAGCACGATGCGGGTAATTAACTTTAGCGTTTCCTCTCGTTGACATTTTCTTTTTCCTCTCTAAATACTAATTAACAGTTACTATTAGCTGGCCTTATGAAGTACAAAGCCCGCAGTACGTTTGTTCAAACACAGGTTGTTATGAGCACCATCCAGGTACACGGTAAACGTAGTATGCTGACCGCGATCTGTTTCAGGCTCACCTTCCTTCATCCAGTATCCGTCATGGACGTATGGGATGAACTTAGCAAAGTCAACACAGTAGATAGGTGTATAAGTCACACCATTCAATTGCGGAATGGGAACAACGGGGAGTCTGTTAATATAAACTAACCCGGTATCGTCCATCTTCAAGTTGCTCATAACATCTTTGCCAGTATGGTTATCATCTTTCTGATCGGCAAGGTTCATCAACTCTGCTGTGGTGTCGAAGTCAGTGTAGATACGCTTGGCAGCCGAACGTTTGTTCTGCGGATCGTTGATGATAAGTGGTGCTTTAAAGCGAGTATACATGAACGCCAAACGGAAAGACTTCAGCATCGCATTGTCTATAGCTGTATAAACAGCGGTCCAGTTTCGCCACTTGGCTTCTGTATTACTATTGATGTTGGCACAGACAGGATCATAAGTACCATCCTGAAACTTGATATACTTACCATTAAAGGCACCGGTACTGGTGTTCAGTGTAGCATCAGCAGAAAACATAGTAAGGTAGTATGGAACACCAAACGGATACAAGTCATCAGTTGCACTTTCAGGTGTTTTCCAAAAACGCTCTTCGATGAGATCAGCTAATGACCACAGACCGTCAACACGCCGCACTTTCATTAAGCTAATAAAGCCCTTTGCGTTATTCTTATTCTGGAGTAACTCGAAGTCATCCCAAGAATAGTTTGTGCCGATCCTGGTCCACGGAACCTTGATGGTGTGCATTACATCACCAACTGTAGGTTCGTCAGTATCATAGGCTCTACGATACCTGGCATTACCAGAATCATCCAGCATGATCTTTCGTTCGATTTGTGTTCCACCGTCGATGACCATACGTTCATTCTGATAAATACGACAAGCTTCGTAGTCCTGATTATCCCACCCCACCTCAAACTCCTGCACGGGCAGGTCATTGATAGTTAAAGCTATCAGGTCAGCAAGCTGACTATTTTTAACACTCATTTCATTGTCCTCTCAATTGTTGCGACACGCTACCCTTTGAAAACTTCATTAAGTCGTCCTTGAGTAATTTCTACAAACTCCGCCTCACTCTTCTTCCCAGTTGATTCTGTCTTGCTGGTACTAGACGGTTTAAGTGAAAGACTCTTGCTTCTAGTAGTTACAGTAGTCTTCAATTCTTCGCGTATCACTTTTGTACGTTGCGATTCAGAAACGTTAAGGTGTGCTACTCTCATAGCAGCATCTATAGACATTTCACGATTGTTCATTTCTGCTCCGAGCATTATGTCGTCCATCATAGTTATAACACCCCAGCGATTAGCCTGTTGTCCAGGGCTTAAATCAGCCCAGTCCACAGCACCTACTGGTATAACACCATAAAAATCAGCGTACGGTTTGGCCGCATCAGATGTAAAGAAACCATCAATCTGCTGGTTAATCAAAGCAACTTCTTGTTGATTAACCGCTGTGTTGTCCTGTTGCGTTTGTACTGGTGCAGCTTTAAGGGCTTGCACGTCCTTGAACATTTGCTCGGCTTGATCATTTTGTGCTCTAATAATCTCCAGGGCATCAGGGTCTATCTCAGTTTTTGCAAGTGCTTCAATATCAACACCGACAAACTCAGACTCTTCTGCTCTCTGCGGTTGTGCCGCAGCCGCTGCTTCCTGCTCAAGCTGTGCCTTACGGGTTCGTCCTTGTGCGGCGAACTCTTCGCCGGACCTTTTCACTGCTTCATAGATGTTACTATACGCTTTAACACATTGCTCTGGGTTAGCCTCATAGAACGATGCAATGTCCTCTGGGCTAATACCCCTATGGATAGCCGCTTGATAATAGACATCAGGAAGTTGCGGAATTTCTTCACTGTCTTTATCAGCTTCCTCATCCGTGGCTGTTTTTTTATCGTCCGTGGTTTGTTCTTCCGCTTTAGTTTCAGACTTCGGTGTAGACTCGTCCTCTGTGCCAGTAGTTTCTTTCTGTTCTGTTTTCTTTTCAGAATCAGATGTAGAATCATCCGACGTTTCAGACTCGGCTTCCGTGTCCGTTGTGTTTTCTTCAGGGCTTTTGCCCTCAAAAATTTCTGCCATCCTGTCTGCTGTCTTATCCTCTAGTTGCTCTCCTGACATTTCTTCTGTTTTAGACGCTTTGTCATCAGCTACCGTAATAGCACCCTGGTCTATTGTGTTTCCTTCTTCTCTAGGCATTTTACTCTCCATTAAATAAGTTTCCAGCACAACACGTGCTGGTGTAAGTTATCTATACTCCGTCCCAAACTACTCGCTCGGTTCCTATTTTGTGTCTTATTTTTTGTGTCTGTTTCACCATACCGCACTTATCAAGATACGCCTGATGATCGTGCATATTATCAAACACCGGGCGGTCCTGTTCGTCCAGTCTCACATTAGGGAACAACTGTTCATGCTCTGCTCGCTGATCAGGATGAATAGCCAACGCATCAGAGTGAATTGGACGCTTGTAATTACCTTGGATAGGCATACTAAAAGAGTTCATGTACATTTCCCCGCCACATTCAGTACACAGGTGCATTTCCTTTGGCATAACTGCCTCCCTACCTGCCCCACATTCTCTACATGTAAACCCAAATAATGCTATCATTAGTAAACTCCCTGATTAGCCGATTGACTTTCCGCAGCAGTATCTTGTGCTTGCGTATTAAATTCCTCCTGCGGCGTTGCTGTATTACGTATCACAGGAGACTGTCCATTTTGTAGAACACCCTTGAGACTGTTCCCTCCACCTCCGCCGCTACTTGTTCCTGCTTTGCCTGCGTTCTGCGGTCCCATGGCTGCCATGATCTGCATTTTCTGTGCGAACTCAGGATCATCGAACCAATCCTGCACGGTATCAATCACGTCAAGCTCACTAGCCAAATCAGTAATCGCACGCTGCACATTAAAAGGCACGCCCATCTGCATGGACGACATCGCCGCTGTCATCAGTGCAGGTACTAAACTCGTCGCAAATTCAACTATACGTTTCGACTTAATAGCAGGGTCCAAACGTGACATGGACCTGGCAACTATCTTAAAGGTGAATCTGAAAAAGTCACCATATCGCTGCTCAGGTGTCAGCCACAATTGTATCTGTTGTCCAGCAGTACTCCGCTTAGTTAGTGGTAAATTTATCAGTGGATCAGTGTGCAGATACCAAGCCTGCTTTTCGCTTATCTCCGCTGTTTTAGCATACAGGATACCACGGGCATCTTCGATAGAAATATTTGCATTGCTCTGTAGTATCTGCGAGCGTGTTGCCGTTTCTTTCCCCTTGGCTGCTGATGGCATGTTACCAGCCATCTGATCAGGATTACCTGACATATAATTATACCACACCTGTAGTTGCTGTATCATCGTTTCGTTGTTGCGGTTCTGTCCGCCGAATGACACAACCTGTATGCCCTTCGGATCAATCGTTGCAATGGAGTCACCATCTGCTGCGTCAAGTACATCCTGTGCTTCATCAGCCTGTGCAGGATTATACATTAAAATGTCTCTCTGTCTGTCCGCCTGGTCCATCAACTTCTTGAATATTCGATTAGCAGCACGATGCAAGTCATACCAAATACTTGCAGGAGCTACCGGGTACGGGTTGCCCTCTACAGGCGGCGTGAAAGACAGGTCCGTGTATGGTCCTTCTTTCGGTCCATTATAATCAGTAACTCTAAGGTACTTATTAAACGTGGTCTGCATAGGATCAGGAATAGTAACCAAAGCATCGGCTTCTGATACCCACAGTTCTACTACTTCCACATAATCCTGTAGAGTATTCATTTCCATACTGGCCTGGTTCTGTTTGCTTATATTCTCTACTCTATCGTTATCAGAAAGATACCTGGCGTGTGGTAGTGCAACTATCAGGTCATGGTCGTATCCGTCTGTGTCCAATAGAACTTGTCTTGGTAATCTTACCCTGTCCCCCTCGAACGCTGCTTTTTTCCTGTGTGTACACACCGGATCAAGTACATGGTCGTCCAGGTCTACCAGTGTAGTGAATATCTGTCCTGGGTCTATACGTACGTCACCGAACTGTAATAGTTCTCCACTAGCGGATAAACCAGTTTTAGCTATGCCCCAACCGAACAAAGCTGACACAACCCACGCACGTATCATATCTACCATCCCAATGTCTTGCTGTAATTGGTTCAAAGCTAGTCCCAGCAATTCACCATAGGGCTGCTGTTCCAAAATCTTTGTCTCTAATTTATTTACAGGATTACGCATGACCAAGTTAGGTACTAAAGCTCGTATCGTATGAAATAACAAATTGATCGGCTGATCACCCGTTAAACCATGCTGTTTAAGATAGTACTGACCTACGTATTCCTTAATGAACATAGCACGTGCCTTGCGGTAACGTCTACTTCTCTGGAAAGCACGCTTAACAGCAACTTGTAATCTAGCTGGCTGAACTGCTTCTGTTGGCATTATGATTCCTCAATTAAACTCAAAACGTGTGTCGCCACGATTTCGACTTCTTTTTCTTTTTCATGTGTTTCTCATAACGATACTGCCAGGAACCCTTTGGTGCTTTCGGGCCTTCATGCCTGGCTTTTGGAAGTTCTTTATCGTCAAGGGTAAGGGCATCAGCGATAACCCTGTCACCGTGCGTTTTCTTAGCAGAGGAACTCTCTTCAACAAGACCAGCAGGTCCGACTCCGCCATCACTATAATGTATATAGTACTTTGCTTCTTCCAAAGCTGCTTCGCAATGATTGACATAGCCGCCGTGGGCGTATGCCCGATCCAGTGCAGCCAGTAGTTCAAATTTACTCTGGGGTCCGGTATGAAAACCATAGCTCTTGGTTTTCTTTTCAACAGTCTGACCCGGCTTCACCTTCTTATAAAAGTATGGGTACTTGAATATATGAACCATAATCTTACCAAAGTCCCAGCCGGGTCCGTTGTTTTCCCATTTCAAAAATGGTAATTTGCGTGGTGCCCTTCCGCCTCACCATAATGCCAGGGCTACTACTATGCGGGCCATGTCATACGGAGGCGTGTTGGCATCAGCCCACTCTGCGATTTTCTCACCTGTCTCTTTACACTTAATGGAAATCACGGAGTTAGACGCCCCTTGACCCTTACTCAGATCAATGCCAAAGATATATGTCTTAGACTGATCAGGGCGATCTCCAATCAGATTACACCACACTTTCAGCGGACCTTTTTTCCCACGTTTTATTGTGACTTTTTTAAGGTCTTTCCGACGGATAATCTTCGCTACTGCGTCATTAGCAGTGTTTGGAGCAAAGTGTATATGATACCTTACCTTACACTTTCTGGCGAATAATGCTATGTGTTTGTCTATGTTAGGAATAGTGAAGAATATATCACCAGATTCTATGTCCTGCATCAAAATCTCGCGGGCCATTTCCTTCGGAGATCGAACAGTCTTCTCATGTTCAAACCACGGAGAAGTAATCTCCCAACCGTCAGTCTGCGTGGCCTGAACAGAACGGTGAAGACCTTTTTCCGGGTGCTCATAGAACGGTAACTTAAATACTTTAATCTGTCCACTGTTCTTCCACCTACTATATTCAGTACCGGCACCGGCAGGAGTGGAGTTGATAATCCGAACATACGAAGCATCACGGGTAGCGGATCGCATTAATTGACCGTGCTCTACTTTCGCGAACTCGTCGAGCAGTGACACGAAACGCCTATCACCAGATGCAGCATTTTCCGTAGTTGATTCTCCGTCAATAGTTGACCCGTTAATTGTGTTCTTCATGTGCATCTTTGTGCGATTTTTCTCGCCGAACATGACATTAGGCGGCAGCATCCACTCAGGTAGCCAACTATTTATATAATCATGTTTCTGGAACAAGGCCTTCATGTTACCAGTTTGATCTACATAGTCCTGTGTACGGGACATTTCGAGTAACTCACTATTGGGACGAAACAACCACAGCCAATGCAGAAAGCAAACACAAATCCAACTTGCCCCCATTTCACGGCATTTATCAATCAGAATATCTTCACCGTTTTTAATACACAGCAAAAACTCATCTACAAGATAGTCCTGAATCTCCCAGGTAATAAATGGATTGTGCGGTTGGCGTGCTTCAATACGCTTGCCAGTTTCCAGGTCAATATCCCACTGGTGGTATGTCCAGACAAATGTGTTGATCCAAAATTTAATGGACTGATTACTAGCAGTCAGTAAGTCATGCTGCAAGATAATATCATCTGCTGCTTCTTCCAACAGATTCCCCCGCCACTCGATGTTTTCCATTTCATGCTTGGGAAGTTCCAGTCCCGTTGCCTCGTCCGTATAATATTCATACGGATTGGGGAACGGTGTCTTCAATGACGGTTTTAGTTCTTCTATAGATGCCAGCGGCACAGATACACCCCCACGCACACTCCAATGAGAACTACAACAATTGCACTTACTACAAATTCCATCAGTCTTTCTTTTTCCCGGCATCAGTGATTCGTTTGGCACCTTGTTCCGATACTTTATCAGCAGCAGTAAGTTTCTCGGCACCTTCCACGCTGCTGTTGGGTACGCGTCCTTCAGTACGATCAAAGATAATATTCTGTGCGGCACGGACAGGGGCGATCTTGGTTTCTATGCCCTTCACTATTTTCTCACTGCCCAAAGCATCTTGCCAAATCATACGGGCAAGTGCTTCAGCTTTCGTAACCATGCGTACTTCGCCATCAGAATCAGTTGCATACTCTGTCACTTCCTCAGAAATCTGTCTAAGGTAGTGTGACAGCAACTGGCCTGATTTAGTTTTCTTTCCATGCTTCTTCATTTAGCGTTCCTTGTGTTTCTGGCAATAGTCCAACTCTCTCTTGGTGGCTTCCAGATCGAACTTAATATATCCAGCGGTCAAACGCAAATACTGAAACAGTTGCTCAAGTTTAAGCCCTCTATACTTGTGGTCATCGCCAAGTATCTCAGCGAGATTGTTTAGCTCTTTCCGTATTTGTATGATTGTCATTGTACTAACCAGTATTTTTTAACCTCACAATACGTATGGCCTTTGAGCCAGTATCACCCTCAAGGTACAGAGTAGTCTTCCCGACTGGTATGTGAATAATAACAGTAGTTCCAACAGGTATGTTCCATTCTACATTAGCCGCTACTGACGTGACTCCTGTTATACTAGCTAAAACACTGGCACCAATACACGTTAAAGCATAAGTAGCCCCAGCCACAACAGTAAGTGTTACATCATTACCAGCAGTGCCTGTATCTACAGTCTGCCCGGACGCAGCAACAGGATCAGCAATCCCAGGGTGGAACACACTCCGATTACCGGAGTTATCACTGGCAAATACATGTTGATTCATTTTCGATTCTCCAAATTGGTTAAATTATTACTTAACTGTCAATGTCAAAAGGCTGTGGTACTTCTTCCTTCTTAGACTCTGATCCGCACGCATCCAACAAATTAAGTGCCTGACCTACGATCAGCGGCTGCTCATAAGCAGCGTTGATACACTTTTTAAGCAGCACGATGTCTTCAGCAGTAACGTCAATAGAATCCTCATCAGCCAACTTCACTGCCATGTTGAACTTCTTCACTTTCGAGTCTGCTTTTTTGTCACTTGAATCAGTAACAAGCAAAGCGTTGCAGCAAACTGTCTTCAGCGTAACTTCCTTACCAGCGTCTTTCAATACTTCTTTTTTGACCACGCTCTTAAACTCAGTTGTTAAATCCAGTTTCATTTTAGTTTTCCCTTTCAAAATTTTCCCTAGTAATATCTCAGTTAAGCCCGTGTAAAGCACGAGCAACAACTCCACGGTTATGTTGCTGCATCTGCAACCGTGAAGCCTTCTGTGCCTGAATCTGTGCCAGGTCGGTCTGCATGTTCTTCGGGTCAGCTAGTCCGGTAAGCTGCCTGACAAACTCTGCCCGTGGCATGTTCTTTCCCTCGGCAGTAAAGAATTTGTCGTAGAACTCCCCGGCTTGTTTCTTAGATAGATGGTCTTTCTTAGCCTGTCCTCTGTTCATTTCTCTCGTCTCCAACCTAAACGCCACAAAAAAGTGGCTATGTCCCATGTCCTCGCTCTACCGTCATAACGTCCGTCATAACCATGCAAACACTTATTGCAACATTCATTGGCTTCCATCCCCTCATGTAAAGCAGAGTGCAATGCAACAATTCCATTGCCCCTCAAAATACACATGTCCAATGGTAAATTGAGATCAGGAAGTTCATCAGTGTCAGTCACACCGTCTATGCGAACAACTTGTTCTACCCTGAACTTCCTGCCGCTAAACGTATGTGTCTTAACTTCTGCCATCAGCGATTGTTTCTAACCCCTCTTGCATAAAACACAGTATGTATAACCACCAATAGTATAATTCCCCACTGCCGGGCACCGTATGCAGACAAAAACCAGAAAATCTGACTGACAAGGCCAACAATACAGCCCACAAACCGCAATTTCCGTGTTTTACATGTCACACCTACCAATGCTAACGTGGAAAGCACTACGATCAGTGCCTGAATCGCAGCTTGATGCCCGATCACAGCCTGAATCAGCGAGTTGAGGAAGTCAGCTTCGTTCATTGTTTCAATCGCACCTTCTGTCCGCAGCAACACTGAACCACATCAGTGAGATCAAAGCATTCTACGATATTCTCATCGTAACACCTGGGACATGTCCACCGATACACCTCTTCAACGTTGATCCTGGTAAGTTTCTTGACTATCTCACTGTTCATACTGTTTCCTCCGCAGTGGCTATGTACGCCGCGTACAGATAATGTCTTCCACATTGCGGGCAATCAGTTTCGTCCCCTGGTTTCCCGCGTAACCGTGTACCACAACAGGGCAATTTGTTGCCCACTACCCAGTCTATCAGCCTCTTAATCATTTCGTTTCCCTTAAATAGTTTTCCCTGTTACAGATCATAATACACGGTTCCTATAAACACCCCCAAGGCCCACCACAGTAACATTTCCAGCATAAATAGTTTCCCCTTCAAATAAACTCCGACCGATGGAACTCGAATCCATACCCGCAGACTCACAATCTGCTGTGCTACCCATTTACACCACGGAAGGTGTTACAATCAGTTGTCCCTCAAAATATTTAGTCTTGCAACAATTGAAAACAGCCTTGAAGAATCCTCTGTGGTGGTTGCAGTCAACATCAGACCTAAATACTGAATTTCTTGTGTTTCATTCATCAATTTTCCCTTAAATAAATTACTAGAACGTCTCGAAAAACACATGCTCTCTATATATACCCACGACTATGCGTAAAACGAATAGCTGGAGCGAAAAAATATTATTTTTTTTTGTCAGGCGGGTATTTTGGCCTATATTGCAGGTCCACAATGGGGGTGAGTGTATTCTGCGTGCCTAGCCCGTCCATGAAAGGAGGTCTGGGACTCCCCACATCCAGAATCAAAGGGTACTACCCCCACCCCCGAACCAAGGTCGACACCGAACCAGACCAGTACAGATCAGGCACACACACAGAAGATCAGGTGC
>SDBT01016081.1_pt1 | contig 11866 bp, 21 predicted proteins | sample 2277101 | NCBI WGS metagenome assembly SDBT01 (sample SAMN10404973, study PRJNA504765) | marine sediment metagenome | isolation source: marine sediment core GS10_PC15, 103 cmbsf | place: Arctic Ocean: Southern Knipovich Ridge | collected 2010
AATAAACCAATGTAGATATTTAGCATTTATTTTATAACCACGCCAGGTACCCCTATTTGAACACCGATAATAACCATTATTATCTGGTCTCCAATTATACTTAGATAAAAAATCATAGTCACAATCAGAGACTTGAAGCTCAGTACCATCTGTTGCTATGATTGTTTTCATTATCGTTCGATCATCCTAAGAAAGAATGCCATTCTTTCATTGAGTTTAGTCCTCGCTGGCACAAGCATGTATTCCGCATATTGGTATTTATAATCATTAGTTAAGATCACCGGAAAAACACCATTTTCAGTACCATCTGGTAATTCATAAAAATCACCTTTTTTGGGCCCATCCGCGAGTATGACTTCCATTATTCTTTCTCCAAGTAATCGGCTATTTCTTCAGCACGTTGATAAAGATCTTGTAGCGTACCATTGTTTTTAATATCAAGGCACCATTTTTTCCACTCCAATAGACTAACTTCTGCTGGATCTTTCCCACGTGGTACGTCCCTGTTTAATCGAATCAAGCAAGCTTTCAATTCTTCTAGTGCAACAGCTTCATCCCAGAATCTAAGATCCGATATGATTATAATATCATAGTCGTCAATATTATGTAATGCTGAAAGAATCCAGGCTCTCTTATCAATCTCCCGCATCTTATTACCAACTTGTATCCAGATATCTCTAGGAGATAGCCCACAAGAAAGAGGGATTTCTTTTTCCTTGTAATGAGACTCATAAAAAATCCCAGGCTTAATACCTGTCCAATTGAAGACTTGGTAACTAACATCCTTAACACCATCAGCAAAAGAAATCAATCCAATCTTTTTACCCTTGTTACGGATTCTTAGGATTGTAATAAGATATTTGGCTAACGTGGATTTGCCGACTTCCTTCTGATGCCCGATCGCTATAATCTTCGGCATTTAGCTAATCCTTTCTTGCACAGTTCTATTTGATCTAAACATCTTTGTTCTTCTTTCTTTGTTAAAATTCGGTTGAAATATTCACGAGTCTCTATAGCTTTTTCTTTTGTTGGAAAACAACCTAAGTGAATTCTCCTATACTTAACTGATATATATGCTACCCATGGGTTGTTTGAACATGATGGATTAAAATAAACACCAGTATACCCAGAGGTATTATTAACTTGCATATCTTTATTAATATTCTGGAGTCGTATTGATGCTGCCCTCAAATTAGATCGCTGATTGTTTGATGGTTTACGGTCAATATGGTCAATTTGATAACCTTCGGGCATTATCATTCCCATTCGTTTAGCAACAAACCAAGCTACTTCTTTACCATGAGTTTGGCTACCATCTAATGTGCTCCTATTTGTACATTGGTAATAACCTTTTCTGTTTTTACTCCAATTAAAACCACTAAGATACAAGAAATCACAATCCGATACTTTGATTTCACCACCATCAATAGCATAAATGATTTTCATATCATATTTTAACCTTCTCTTGTAAAAACCCGAGAAAGAAATTCTTCTTTCGTTTCATCTTGTCTTTGGCCTTTAGCCAACTCACTATAAATACTTAATCCCATTAAACCTTTTAATATTTTATTATGTCTTAGAGCACGTTTGCTTAAATATACAGGACGGTCACCTGTGCCAACATAAGGTTATTCAATTAAATGGTCACATAATAATACACCATGCTTAATTAATACTTTAATTACATCTTCTAATTTCATAGATAGTGTTCCCTAATTATTTTATATGCTTCTATTTGAGCAATAGCTACAACCCTATTTTGATTATAATCAATAGGTACAATGATAGGAAAATCACATTTAACAAAAACATCTTCCCAATGAAAATTATAGAAACAAAGATCATCTGTTTCAAAAGTCAATTCTCCTGGTGGCATGATCTTTGTAAATTCTTTATCAAAATCTACTATAAATTGAGGTATCATGTTAATCTACTCTGTGTACTCATGGTTTACTTTAGGAAACTCTTGAAGTCTTTTACAATGGTCACATATTAATTCACCTAAAGTTGATAAATTAATGCCCCATTTATCTGCTAACCATTTGAATGTTAGACCATTAGAATGTATTTCATAACATAGTAACTCACCAAATGAACCACCACATCGGGTAGGATTATTTAAATATTGAGTTTCGATACTTTGTCTAAGCGTTTCTAAATATACCATATTAACCTTTGACATTTTCTATTTCTTTATTATCTCTAATTCGTTTAGCTTGTTGATCTAATGCAATAATGATTTTCATATCAATCTACCCTCCTTTAGCACCAGTTTTCTTCCAGATTCAACTTCGTCCAAAACCCACGAAATGTTGCCAACATAAAACTGAGCACCCTTGCTCATAACTCTACCTTTAGGGAATTTAGTAGGTAATTTTTTGCCCATTTTTGGTTTTGTCCATTCATGTGATTCTGCCGGATCTAACCAATTCTGAAACTTAACATACAAATCTGCATATAGTATAATACTTCCAGGTACTTCTCTTGTCATTTCTTTGAGAAATAATTCAAGCTCATTTCTATTTTCTTCTTGAGCCTGCTCCTTGATACCTGTGTCTATGACTAAGAGATTGAGTCTTGGATCTTTTGATGCAGGAATCTCTAAACCCATCAATGTCCCGAGAAACGCAGGTGCTTCCTTGTTGCATTGAATAACTAAATCATCTAAATTAATATACTCCTTGATTGGCGGTACTTCACATAGGGTGATTCTGGTATCACCATCAAAAATAGGACACTCAGATATTTTGTTTGCACATTGTACATAATGGGTTGTGTTTAGGACTAAATATGGTGTTTCACCTTTTTTGTGATATGTCATTTCTTTTGCAGTGACCCAATTCTTGATTCTATTTTTAGCCATTGTACTTTTTCTTAAATCTGTTTCTTCGATCCTACAAAGAACAGCATTAAGAAGTTCAGCATTAAAATTGCCTGTAGAAGTCAATGCGGTAGAACAATCAGTATAACCTCGGGTCATCAATGATCCAAGCATCTCATGGAATGTAGTCTTTCCTGTCCTCTGCTCATCAGAATAAAAGAAAAGATATGGTAGTTTCTTTTTTGGAAACTGGAACAGGCTAGCTGCCCAGACTCTAAGATAATCACCACCAGTTAATACTCCGGCTTCTTGGCACCACTCATTGGTTTTGATTACATCATCTAAACCGGAGCCTACATGGATAAGAATCTTATCCCATGTTGGGTGTATAAAAGGCCCATCTATTTGTGGGGTATAGGCTAACTGAGCACCATCTTTGTTCCATTTTCTGTCACCAAAATATTCTGATTGAAATGGCTCATTAACTATGTACCAAGGTAAATTAATGGCATCACCAAGAACCTTATTTACTTCAGGGGGTACTAATCCCAAGGAAGTCAAAGCTAATTGGATATTTTGACGAGACTCAAAAACCCATCCACTCTCAACCTTATAACTCCACCCGGCATCTAACTTATTTGTTAACAAATGCCTAACCATATCAGAATATTCTTGAACTTCAATATTAGGCTTTTGTTCAATCTCAGTATGAAGGATTTTTATCCATTTCTTTTTATCTTTACGCCACCCTTTGATTGCAGAATCAGATTCTTTCGCTTCAGCTTGAATAATAAGCCTACCATCTTTATGTCTCTTAAAGGCAAGTGGTCGATTGTCCGGAAAATCAAATTCAGACCCTAATATCTTTGCGGCTTTTTTAGCATCATTTACAGTTGGAAAATGGAAGAAACCCTTTTCATCCTCTATACCATTGTTTAAATCGGCGGCCATTTCAAGGGTAGTGTTTTTATTAAGATAACAATTTGTCCAACCCTTACCATCTTGTGACCAGGAATCTGATTCACCTGTACCTTGACTATATCGTCTGACTGTCCAAGCACCTTGCGGCTTTGTTAGTGGATAACAGAAACAATTATGGTCCGCACCCTTGTTTTTACCTGTAGCAATAGTACTGAACACGCCTCTGAAGCCTAAATCCTTATGGGCTTTGGCGAGATCCGAGGTATGGGCAACCAACATCCAATGATCGGCGTCCCACCACCATTGAGCATTTTGATTTTCTAGGTAATCTAGCAGCTTTTCATGGGTTTTGTCTAACTTAATCTTAGGTCTTTGGGCACATAACTGCTCAAAAACGTCCATATCATCATTTTCGATATAGCTAGGGAGATTTTTTCTACGTTTTCCAACAATAACATCAAGATGGTCTCTCCAATTAACTGGCACCTTGTCTAAAACTTCGCCTTTTTTGACTAATTTCAGGCCGTTATCGGTCTTTTTCTCATGCCATACCCACATATTACCACCACAAGTATCAACTTGCGAGTGTAAATCAAGACCTGTCTCAGCAGAAAGTCTTCCTAAAATCGCACGGGCTACTGCGGCATGTTCAGTGTGATTGGTTGTTTTGACATTCTTTAAGAAAATATAGATATGAAGACCCACACCACCAGTTGATTTCCTAATCGTAACCCAAGGTATGCTACTGACTTTTTCCTGAAGTTTAGATAATTCTTCTGGTGTTAAGACTTTATGGTGACTATCTGAGTGTCCAATAATTGAGTCAAAATCATAAGCGACCCAAATAGATTGATTCTTTACCCAGTTCCACCCGGTCATGCCTATACCTTCGGCGTACTCACCGAGGTCAAACATAAGAGTACTGTCGGTAAACTCCGGGGTAGTTCGTGCATTCCAGGGTATCCTGAAGGGCTTCCATGTGGTTTCGCCATCAGTAAAACCACGCCATGTACGACCTTGATACCCGGACTCCTGACTAATTTGCTGGCCGCCCTTTTGAGAGACATTAACTTGGACTTCCATATCATGATTATAGAGAGCAGCAAGATCGGGTTCAGTCTTATCCGTTAGAAAGGCTTTTATTGCTTCTGTCTTTAACATGTTTTCTTATTATTTCATCAACAGATTTTGGAACAGACTGAACAAATTCATATTGCATATAATCTGTTTTTAAATATTCATCAGCATCAGGAACTTTGACTATAAAATCATTTTGTACAATAAAAATCTCTGGATAATATTTTAATATAAAAGCAATGTCATCTCTTGATATACCAACAGAAGCATTAGTTAATGATTCAATTTCTCTTGATATTTTTTTTAATTCTGAAAAAGAAACTTTGTCTGTGTCCTGAAATATAGTCGCCAATAAATATTCAGCAGAAATAAGTATCATATTTTTATTACCTTTACAAATTCGGCGTCAAAAGCATCACTGGCTCGTCTCTCATCACGTATTGAGAGACATACATTATGTAACAAAGCATGTAAATCTAACCAACCAGAAATGATTTTCTCATCATTCCAGCTATTAAATGTTTTATCTTCCATTAAAATATCATGAAGGATCTTATTAATTTCACATAATGTAAGATGTGCCCAACCCATATTGTCAAATTTTGGTCTAATACATGCAGATAAATAACCAATTACCTTTTTAAGCCCAGGAGGAGTCGGGGTAGAGTCATGTTCAGGAATTTGTCGAATTGCCCAATGAGCCAAGTGTCCAGTTATTTCACGCCAACTAATATAATTTTTCTTATTCCATTCTGGACGATCTGCTAATCGTTCCCAATCTGGAGGCATATTCAAGATAGCTGCCTCTAATTCATTGATACAGGCTTCATTTACAAAACCTTCTTCGGTAGTCAATGTCTGACTTAACATGTGGATATCATCTTTCATTATTGTTGTCTCTCATAAGAGCCGATAGAATATGAATAGATAAAAAGGTAATTATAAAGAAATAATTAAAAAATACAGGCCAAAGCCAGGGTTGCTTAATAATTACCCATGCGAAACCAATCTCTACAAGGTCTCCTGTGGTTTCTAATTCTGGCCAAATATACCATAAAGGGAAAGTTAAAAGGTATGGAATTATACCAATAAAAGGAACCAAAAGTAAAAATGTTAAAATTGATGAAATAAGTAGACTTACTGTAATTTTCATAATATGTCTTTCATTTTGATACCTTAATCAAATTTGAGTTTATTATCAAAGTGTGAAATCAAAATCATTTCATTTATTAAAATCAAAATCAAACTAATTATCCTACCTCTATACCTACTATACGGATAATCGGTACAATTATTCGATTAATTACAAAGATTACAGAGAGGAATCTCGTCTTTGTCGTCGTAACCTGTTTAATCGCAACAGCTTGACAGTATTACAACCCTATACCCTATATATTGCTAAAAGAAAATAGAAAATAGAAAAAAAATATTTATTATATATGGGACCGAAACACGTTACGTAGTTGTAATCGCGTAATCCGGTAAAATACCTATATTCAATCAAATAATACCTGTTAAAACCCGTATAGTAGGTGTAGGCGTATTATAACGCAAGCTTGTTTGATTTGATTTTGTCATTTTGATTTTGATTTTACCCTTTAAGTTTAATGTCAAACTCAATTCGGCTTTTTGATTTTACATTTTGAGTTTAATATCATTAAACTCAATCAACTCCTTTATGAGGTATTTTTTAATGAGTACTGTGAGAACAATGGATCTGTCGGAAATTAGGGTTAGCCCTGCCGCACTTCGTCAGTGTGATACCGACAATGTTGATTACGTATCGCTACGTGATTCTATTAAGGTGGGCGGAGTCCTACAACCTCTTCTTGTTCGTGAGAAGACAGATACCTTGGAAGATGGAACCTCCGAGACTTATTATCAGCTAGTAGACGGTCTACAGCGATATACAGCATGTAAAGAACTAGGTATTAATGAAGTCGATGTTAAAATCGGAACATTGTCTGATATTGAAGCACTTCAGGCTCAGATTATTACCAACGTTCATCGTGTTGACACTAAGCCAGTTGAATATACAAAGGCACTTCAGCGTCTAATGAGTCTTGACTCAAGCCTCACGGTTCCTGATATTGCTGTTCGTATTGCACAATCAGCAGATTGGTTGAATAAGCGTTTTAACATGGTTAATAAGCTTGACGAACGGCTGCTTGATATTGTGAATGCTGGCCAAATCTCGATCACCAACGCACTTCAATTAGCAAAGCTTCCTAAGACCGAGCAAATTGATTATGCTCAGCAGGCTCAAACTGAGTCTTCTGTTGATTTTGTAAAGACGGTAAAGGATCGTGTTGCTGAAATCAATGCGGCCGCCAAAGAAGGTCGTGAAGCCGAAGATCGTAGTTTTGAGCTTACAATCAAACAGCGTAAGCTTAGCGAAATCAAAGCTGCAAATGATGATGGTAGCTTTGCCGCTTCCCTAGTAAGTTCTGCACAGCCTGCTGATTTAGTTGCTGCTGTACAGCTAGGCATCCAGTGGGTTCTTTCAGTTGATCCCGTTACTGCTGCTAGTCGTGAAGCTGCATACAATGAGTCCGAGACTCTGCGTACAGAGAAGAAGGAACAAGCCAAGGTCGAGCGTAAGAAGAAGTCCGCTGCGAAGAAGGTTATTGCTTTGACGGAAAAGGCTGATGAAGCTGCTAAGGTTGCAGCAGAACTTGAAGTATAATTTAATTTAATTAAGGATTAACATTTAATGGGAAATGAACTAATCATTCCAGGTAATAATAGTTCCACTGATCTTGATGTTTTTGATGCAATGTCGAATATTGGTGATAGCTATTTACCACGTTTACAATTATTTTCAGGTAAGTCTGATGCTTGTACCGAGGGATTGATTCCGATCAATCATTACGGTCTAGTTGATGGCGACGACACCATTGATCTTGGTCCTGAAATCATAGTTGCAGTTTTGGCAGCCAGACACAAGGCTATGTGTACAGATGGTGATGTCCAAAGTAGTTTTGATCCTAACTCTGATCTTTTTAAAGATTTTGTCGTTAGGTCTGGTGTCAAAGATTCTGGATGTATGTATGGTCCTGAATTTCTTGTTTTTATTCCATCTGTTGCTAAGTATGCCACCTATTTTATGGGTAGCAAAACAGCAAGGCGAGAATCCAAGAAGTTTAAGCCATTGATGAGCAAACCTGCTAAGTTGGTATCCAAGCCAGTTGAAAAGGGAAAGTACAAGTGGCTTGCTCCTGTAATTTTACCTTCTGATGAAGTTGTAGATTTACCTGATATGGACAAAGCTAAGTTTGAGCTGGATAGGTTTAGAAATCCAGAAGAAAATAAGGTCGAAGTTGCACCGGAGGATAATCGTGAGCGTTGAAGCAATTGTAACTGTTATTAGCCCAACTCTTAGTGATACGTATTATATTAAGGACATATTTAATGCTAAGGATGATATCAGTGTTAGGGTATCATATGATGGTACTTCGACTGATTATTTCTTATATCTTAATGATTGGCGATGTGCAAGGCAACATACTATGTTTACAAGTGAAGATATATTAAGTCTGTACTTATATAGTATAAAAAATAATATAACTTTTGAACAAATGAGTAATGTCCCTGTCCATAAACTACAAGGATGCGAGCGATAAATAGGTAACAAATATGGCTAGTGTTGAAGTGGTTTTAATATCATGTCCAGTCTTTGACTGTGACAGTTTCATAAATAAAATTGCCAGTTCCACTAGCCATATTGTAACCTCTGGTATAGATGGCTCTGGGTTATCGTTAAAACATCACCCTAAAATTCTATCATTATTAGGTCAATTTAAAAAAGGGAAAACTACACATCCTCACGAAGCTGTAATTGTTTCTGGGGTGTCAGACCATTTAAGTTTTGGTTTTTTGATACGTGGTTTCCCTTTTCTTAAATTGGCAGAGTTCGATTTATCTCTTCTGGTTACAGAAGAATTAACCTTAGCAACAGGAACATTGAAACAGTGGCAGGATGTAATGGCTGCGGAGCACATGGCGAATTTGAACTCCCACCTGCGGGCGAATTTCAGCCGCCTAGGTTTGACCCAGATAATGTCCCTGACTTAAATTATGATCGTGCAATCATAAATGTCATAATATCAAGAGATATGATTGCTTGGATTCTTCGTAATAATATTAAGCCATGTGATTGTGAAAAGACAAGGATCTGAAGAAGCTTTTAGAGGAAACAAGAAAAGAAATAGACAAGGTTTTGGAGAGATTATGATTAATTTTATTGTAACACGATTAGTGTGGTTCTACTTTGGTGGGATTGTTGCTGTTTATCCTTTTGCTGTTATAGCATTAGAGCGGGGTTCTTCAACTAGCCAAGTTATTAAAGACTGGCTCTTGTGGCCAGGGTTGTATTTTTAAGATGACGCATGTACAAAGAGGTAATTTAGTAGCTACAGCTACATGGAATTATCTACATACACATTGTTTATGTATAGATATGACTCCATGGACGCCTGAAGATGATCCTAAGCGTATTGAATTCAATGGGCGAAAACAAGCTTTTGAAGAAATAGTTGAGTTTATGCGAGAAGAGTCATGGAGGCTTGGTTACAAAGATCAAAGAGTTTAAAAAGAGGGATTGAGTGATGAAAATTAAAAGAGTACATGAGACAATGACAAACGAGTTCGAGGAATTACTGGAAAAGAATAATTGGACTCTTGTTATTACTGAAAAACTTACTGGTGTTTATGTAAGAATTGAAGGAGAAGGATTTTTATCTTTGGGTTGTGGGAGACCAACAGAGAAGCAGGCTATTAATGCCCTAAAAATAATCATGCGAGAGGATGGTTATTTTGGCTAAATTGATTTTACCACCAAAAGGTGTCATCTATAAAAAGCAATGGAACACTCTGCTAAAATTAAGAAAAACTTAGAGGAAAAAGAAAAAGATGCTAAATAAAATTTTCCTTGATTTAGATGATGTTCTAGCTATATTTGTACCAACATATTTAAAGATTCTAGGTATTAATGTAGACTATTCAGGCATAGACCCGGAATGGGGATATGATATTGTTGACATTGCGAACAATCTTCAGCCAAAAGTCTACACAACCGAAAATGTTTGGTCATTTGCGACTAAAAAGATGTGGGCAAATCTCCCAGAAACCGAAGAAGCTAAGTGGTTATTGCATAATTGTATTCTTGAAGTCGGTCGTAAGAATGTTTTTATTTTAACAAAGCCAACAAAAGATCCCTTGTGTGTAGCAGGTAAAGTAGAATGGATTCAACGATTTTTACCACATGATATGGAAGATCAATATTTTATTGGGGGACATAAATATCTTTGTGCTAAAGAAGGTGTCTTATTAATTGACGATAATGAGGATAATATCAATTCATTTAGGGCAGCCAATGGTTCAGGAATCTTGGTTCCTAGACCCTGGAACAGTGCAAGAGGCTTTGATATTAAAACCCATATAAAATGGAAATTGTTAAAATATTGATGCTTAATTTATTCATCTTTTTCATATTTCTTCCAGCATGTATAAGCGTACTTACACATTTATTTTTCAAAATTAGATACCCATCCATTCTTGTAACAATCAAGGTCCAGGGTACAATAACTTTGATTTTATTTGTTTATTTTTCTGTTGTCAGGTATTACGGGTTATTGAATATTTAAGGGCAAAAGATGGAAGACTATGTTATTAAAGTTATGTGTGAAGCACATAATGAGATGAGTATCATTCGTGCAAGGGACGGGGTTCCTAAAGGATCTAATGTAACTCAGGAATATTGGGACGATATTATGCATCGTTTGAATGAGATCATAGAAGACGCAACTGGGCATACGGCTCATTGTCATCCGAGCTTATATAAATGAAAGCTAGAAGTCATTCAGAACATGAACGAATCAATGCCCTAGGTACTCGACAGCTTTGTATCAAGTGTGGTGAATCAACAGAGCGGTGTGAAGAGGATAGTTTGTATATCTCATGTATGTGCATACGGAAACATACAGTTGGACCATTCTGTCCAAATTGTTATGACAAGTATATGGGAGACTCAGATGAATGAGTCAGAATAATGGCAAGATCCAAATATATTTACTTAGTTTATGGCTGGGATAGCCATGCACTTTTAGGAACATTCACAGTTAAACGTGAAGCATTGGAATGGTTTCAAAATCAAAAACCTACATGATGCGACACTATGATGGTGATCCAGACTACGAAGCTCAACTAGTAAAACCGCAAGCCTAGCGAGGTCATTGAGCGAAGAGACATTGAGGACAAGCAGAATGAACACTTCGACCGGAGTACCGGACCCAGGTAAATCCTGGATATTGGCTTAGTGCTGGGCTAACAACCACCGAAGAAGGGTTCATGATACGGTGGCCAAGAAATCCGAATCATTGTTAGTGAAAGTCCCATTAGCAGTTTTATAAGAAAGTAGAATAATGAAACTAACTAATGTAATAATGATATGGGATTTATTACATATCAAAAATACAGGTGATTTAGGATTTTGTGATTTAGAAAAGGCCATAGATCAAGTGGTAGGTGTAAAAAATAATTGTAGAACTTTATCAGAAATAGAAGCATCATTTGATACTATCTTTGACAATAAGGACAATTCATGAAAAGATTATTTTGTAGACTATTTCACTGGCCTTGGCATATTAAAATTGGCATCAGATTTTATAGCAATCGAACAGTTGAAAGATTCTATCACTGTACCAAATGTGGAAATAAGTTTTCTATAGACGATGGCTTATGAATATGCTCAAATTGTTAAGGGAGAGGAACTAAATATGAGATTTAACGAAGATCAATTAACGATTCAGAGATTATCCGATAAGGTAGCTGACCTCGAAGCTGAATTAAGTGAATATAGAAGTGAGAACCAAGAGTTATTATCCATGGAAGCATACCACAAAGGTCAATCACGGCCTTTACGGGATGTTATAGCTGATCTTGAGTATGAGAGTGACTTATGAGTTTATTTTGTAGAATATTTCATTGGCATTGGCATTATGATAGTATGTACAATGATGCAACTGCAAGGCGAAAATGTAAGCTATG
>SDBT01016082.1_pt1 | contig 11865 bp, 11 predicted proteins | sample 2277101 | NCBI WGS metagenome assembly SDBT01 (sample SAMN10404973, study PRJNA504765) | marine sediment metagenome | isolation source: marine sediment core GS10_PC15, 103 cmbsf | place: Arctic Ocean: Southern Knipovich Ridge | collected 2010
GTTTTTCACAGCGCCGGTCAGGGTCGTCAGACCGTGCGTTTTCATCTTCGGCAGCGACACCACGACGTCCGCTTCGAGCACCGGCTTCGCCACCTTGAACTCGCGAAGCACTCGGCTTCCTTCCTGTTCCAGCGCGACGTGTTCACATTTATCGAAGTTGAGACATTCGGCACCAAGCTGAGAACAGATTTGGTCGATGCCGGAGTTCTCGATCGCCATGTTGGTGGAATTCGGCGCCATGCTGCCGCATGAGTCGCCGATTATTATTTTGCATTTGAAGTCGCCTAACAGAATCTCTGCAACGGCCCGAACGACGAAAGGGTGAGTATTAATCGCCTTTTCAGGTGAGGCGGTACTGCTCAGCAGATTGGGTTTGAGCAGAACGGTGCTGCCGGGGCGAAGGAAGCTTTCCAGCCCATCCAGCCGCGCAAAGCACGCTTCCACTGCTTTCCTGACCGATGGATATTCGTACTCGTCGCAATGAGTCAGGGCGACTGTGCTCATGACAAATCCGGTTCCGAACTAATCGAGGGACGCACAGAATCTATTCTTCCATTCATTCTAGCCGAGAGGCAACAACCGTCAACCCCGCGAAGGCCTGGGAAGCGGACGGCTTGACTTGAGTGGCTTCTTGCCTATACTGTGCTGCGAACGGGAGAGCGCTTCGGAGGCCGCTGATGAACTTTCAAGAAATTATCCTGAAGCTCCTCAAATACTGGACCGACTACGGCTGCATTATGCTGCAGCCGTACGACATCGAGGTCGGCGCGGGGACGTTCAACCCGGCAACTTTTCTCCGGTGTCTCGGTCCGGAGCCGTGGAAGACAGTCTACGTCGAACCCTCTCGCCGCCCGACGGATGGGCGATACGGTGACAATCCGAACAGGCTCCAGCGATACTATCAGATGCAGGTAATCGTCAAGCCCGCACCCGAAGACTCGCAGAAGATATACCTCGATAGCCTTCGGGCTCTGGGGATCGACCTGGTTCAACACGACGTTAGATTCGTCGAGGACGACTGGGAGTCGCCCACGCTCGGCGCGACGGGATTGGGATGGGAGGTGTGGCTGGACGGGATGGAGGTCACGCAGTTCACCTATTTCCAGCAGGTGGGCGGAATCCAGTTGGATCCTATCTCCCTCGAAATCACGTACGGGCTCGAACGCATCGCCCAGTTCATCCAAAAAGTGGATTCGGTCTTCGACCTTGAGTGGGTTGGCGGGATGACGTACAAGGACCTCCATCACGAGGACGAGGTGCAATTCTCGAAGTACAACTTCGAGATGGCGGACGCGGAGATGCTCTTCAAACTGTTCGACATGTACGAGAAGGAATGCCTTCGCTTAATCGAAGAGGGTCTGCCGCTGCCGGCGTACGACTACGTCATGAAATGCTCTCATGCCTTCAACCTGCTCGACGCGCGTCGTGCGATAGGCGTTGCCCACCGGACGGATACGATCACAAGGATGCGCAAGCTGGCACGTCGCGTTGCCGAGCTTTACCTCGAGCAGCGCGAGGAGATGGGCTGGCCGCTGCTGAAGAAAGACTCCGCGACTGCGTCCGAGTGAACCCCGTCCGGTTGTCAAGGTCTCCTCGGGCTGCGCAGTTGGCGTGCTCTGGCGTCGGCTTCCTTTTCCAGTTCTTTCAAGCTATCTTCGAGCTCGGTCCGGGTGCGCTTGATTTCTTCATCGGACGCGTTTGGGGGTACGCATATCGCGTCGCCCAGCATCGCGTAGCCGCGGCTGAACGGCTTCGGTATCCTGAACCTGTCCCAGCTGCGTAGCTCCCAGAAGTCGGACAGCCCGACCACGACCGGGACGAGCAGGACGCCCGTGCTCCTGGCCAAGTAGAGCGCGCCGTTCTTCGCTCGGTGGCGGGGGCCCCTGGGGCCGTCCACTGTTATTGCGACGTCGCCACCTTCCCTCGCTATGCTCATCATGTCTTTGTAGCCGCGGCTCCCCCCCCGTGTGCTGGAGCCGCGGACGGTGAGAAAACCAAAGCGCCGCACGACTCGTGCGATGTATTCCCCGTCCACGTGTTGACTTATGAGAATGCTTATGCCGAGCTTGCGGTAGTGGAAGGCCGCCGCCAGTTGATGCGAGTGCCAGAAGGAATAGATGGCCGGCTTGATTGAATGCCCCGTCCTGAGGCGCCGGCTGCCGCGGTCTTCGGCAATGTGGATGAAAAGGAAATAGAACTTAACGATCCACGGACCGAGGATCCCGACCAAAGCGTGGAGGAGAACTTGCAACATTCAAATCGCCTGAGGCTATTCTTCCTGGAGGCGGACATTTTCCGCCGCGAGCAGCAAGAGGCAGCGTTCACATGTGCTCGTGCTGATCCCGCAATAGTCGTTGAATAACTGAATTAATCCTTGTTGTCTTCTCGCCGAGCTCACCACCTGCTTTGCGAGGGCCGCCTCGGCGAAGAGGCGTCCGGCAACGTAACGGGTTAGGCTGTTTTCGCTGGTACGACCCAGGGAGCGATACGAATCGTGGAGTGTGGATTCGAGCCGGTCCAGGTGATGCTGACGGCTGTACACCAGGGAGAGCGGCAGGATAACGTTCAGGAAGATTACGCTGGCTCGCTCGGGGCCGATGAGCCTGTATGTTCTCTCGAGGCGTTTCCCCCCTAAGGTCGAGCGCCGGGCCCAATATGTCTCATCCGGCTGCTCGAAGAGCGCATGGATGCTTTTCAGGACGCGAGACACGGGGTCGCTTCGGTCGGCATCTACCTTTTCTAAGCACTCCAAGACAGCCCTGAATAGCCCTCGGTGCAGGTGCTTCGCCAGGAAGTAGCTCATCCCCGCCAGGCGGCGCGTGGGGTAATTGGCCGGACGGGTCCGACCGAAGTTCCAGCTTGACGCGGGGAGGCTCCGACCGCTGAACTCCGCCTCCAACGGCTCAAGCCTTCTCCGGAGCGAGGCCGCATATTGACGCGATTCCTCGTCTAGCCGTGCGTCATCCTTCGGTAACAACCCCGCCGTGCCGAGAAGGAAGGCCTGGAGCGTCACCGCAGCGGCGGTGGCGTCTCCCTCGGGAGTCACGCGTCGCAGGTCGCTCAGCGGCAGGCGCAGTGCGAGTTGTCTGAAGGGCGCGCGGTTGCTTTTGTACCCGAGTGCGTCCATCAGTTCCCTGTAAAACACCTCGTCCAGAGTGGTTCCGGCTACCGCGCCTTCGAGGCGTTCCGCTTTCAGCAGCATTCGCTCATCGCCGGCGATGTCCAGGAATCGACCGATCCAGTCGGGTTGAATCCGTTCCCGGCGCAGGAGGTCGCCGCAAGGGCCCAGGTTGCCGTCGCTTGCTTGGGGGTATAATTCCTCCTCGAGTTCCCGGGCCAGCGAATCCAATTCCCCATCGAGCGCAGCCGCCATCTCCAGTTGAGGAACCTGCTGGCCATTGGCTGTGATGACAAACTCGGAATTGTCGTTATTCCACATCACCACGTGCAGGACGACCGAGTCGTACGCGTGGTCCTTGTGGTGGCCGTGCGCCCTCCAATCCGAGGATTTCACATGGACCTCGACGTCGCCCCTCGCGATCTCGCCCCCCTCCACGCGGAGTTCCGCTTTCAGGAAGTCCGGGCCTGCCTCCACGTTCCACCAGCCCGGCGACAGAACCTCGATGCGGCATCCGGCGACAGTGAGAAGACGGTCCGGAACGAGATGCTGATCGAACCAGATGCACTTGACAAGCTTCTCCTGTATCTCAGGAGCGCGCGATGCGTATCGGGACGTCTGTGCTTCACCGACCCGCGTCAGCTCTTGCGCCAGGTTGCGGTAAGCTCCTGTGAATAGCTTTGGGTCTTCCGGCAGCCGCCAGCTTTCCATATACCTTCCCCTCCGCCGAATAGCTCCGTTCAAGCAACAACGCTCAACCGGAAACCCGTTCGTCGTGAGTTGAAACGTAGCAGACGGTTATGTCGATTTCAAGCGTCTTCCGTTGCTGAAAAAGAAGAACCGGCATCTGCAGATGTCGCAGATAACGCAGAGGCTGAAGAACGCCGTTACCCCAGAACCTCATCTATGTCATCTGCGCAATCTGCGGATTGAATTGCGTCGTCCTTGATTCGTATCGGGCTACCGCCTATTATCGAGCTGCTGAGTTTGTGTATTTCCAGGAGGGCGCATGAGCGTATTTGCCATAGGCGATCTGCACCTTTCTTTTGCCTCCCCGAAGCTGATGGACGTGTTCGGGCCGGAGTGGGAGGGCCATGCTCCGAAGCTTGAGGCGAACTGGAGAGAAACCGTTTCGGGCGACGACCTGGTTCTGATTCCCGGCGACCTCTCCTGGGCTATGCATTTGGAGGATGCCAAGGCGGACCTGGATTGGCTGGCAAGGCTGCCGGGGAAAAAAGTTCTGCTCCGGGGAAACCATGATTACTGGTGGGATTCGATTTCCAAAATCAGGAGGATGCTAACCGGTACGGGAATTTACGTCCTGCAAAACGACTGCGTTTTTCTTGACGGTACATGTGTGGCGGGAACACGACTTTGGAAGGCTCCGGGATTCAAGTTGCGTTCCTTTCCGCTTCGGCCGCAGACCGTGACGGCGATGGAGGTCGTAAAGGAGAGAAAAACCTCTCCGGAAGACGACGAGCGAATCTGGCGCAGGGAACTGGGAAGGCTGCGCTTGAGCCTGTCCGCAATGCCTCGGGCCTTCGCCCGCCGTAGCGCTCCGTCGCCACAGCGGCTATGGCGCGTCGGTGACTTCGGCCCGCGTGGGCGGGACTGCGACGTTGCAATTGCTATGACCCATTTTCCGCCCGTAAATCCGGATGGCGAGGGGACGGAAGCCGCCGAGATGATCGAGCGAGCGGGAATCACACAGTGCGTGTTCGGCCACATGCACAACATCGACAAGGCTCTTCTGCCGAGCTTTGACGTCACCCGAGGCGGAACGCGATACCGGCTCGTCTCCGCCGACTACCTCGACTTTCGCCCCTTGAAAATCGCTTGAACAGTGTGGCCTTAATCCTCGCCGTCCTTGGTATCACCCGCTTTCCGTTCGGGGGGTGATGCCTCGGCGGGAAGTTTCCCCGGTTTTTTTGCGAGCGCCCGCGTGACGAGCTGCCCTGGAGGGATAATCACCCCGGCGGACACGGCGAAGCGGAATGCCTCATCGACCTTCATGGAAAGTTGAATCACGTCCTTCGCAGGGACCAGTATCGTATAACCGGTTATCGGAGTGGGCGATGACGGTATGAAGACGGTGACCATCTCCTCGCCGGTGGCCTTGTTTACGTCTCGCAGGCCATCCCCCGTGAGGAAACCGACGGCGAATATCCCCTTGCGCGGGTACTCTACGGCCACTACGGCGCTGAACCGATCCTTTTTCTCCCGGAACAAGAACTCCGTAAGCTGTTTCGCATATGGGTAAACGACCTTAACGACGGGGAAGCGCACCAACAAGTTCTCCGCCATCCTGACAGCCTTCCGGCCCACATACGTAGCCACGAGGAAGCCGGCGACGTATACCACCCCCACGGCAAGCAGGATTCCGATGGCCAGGCCGAAATAATTGGGGAATTTCTTGTCGAGTTGGCTTTCGAACTTTTCATCGTCGTTGAGGACATCCTCCTCCCATCCGAACCAGTTCTGCAGGACGTACCTGCCGCTTTCGGTTTGCAGGCCTTTCTTGATGGAGCTGTTGATGGGCCGGCCGATTTTCTTGTCGATGAGCGAGTAGGCCCAGATAAGCAGGAAGAGCGTGAGCAGCAACGGCAGCATGGTGGCCAAGCCGGTGAGCATCGCGCGCCGGACGCCTGCCCTGAAAGTTCGCTTTCGCTCGGCCATGGAGGATCCTAGCTTTCAGTTGTCAGCGGTCAGCCGTCAGCGACGGACATGATTCGCTTTCTATGCAGCGTCGACCGCTGGTTGCAGGCTTGCAACGAATAGGAGCGTCGTTCAACTCTTGGGGTCCATCTTTGCCAGCCGGTCGTCGATGAAGTCGCGCAGCTTCAGGAGAGTTTTTTTCTGGATGCCCCGTGCTTTTTCGGAATGGATCGCCTTGTCCACGGATTCGATCAGCTTGCAAAAGGGACACCCACATTCCGTTTTCGATTCGCTCATGTCGACACCCTCGCCATATCCCCAATCCTTGTACAGCAAACAGCGTCGCAGGTCAAGCAGTTCCGATATCTCAGGCATTTGCGATGTTCGCACGAACACCTCCCGGATGCGCGTCATTCCGAGCACTTCGACTTCGCTCAGCACAGGCTCCGCGAGGAATCTTTCACAACATCTGGCATCATGCATGCTAAAGATCCTTTGCTACTCTGCGAAGCTCCGTTCTTCGTAGTACTACGTCCATTCTCCGCAATACTACGAAGGATGAAAAGGATGAATCGCTGCGTAGCACGAGCGACGCGGCTCAGGTGGGGCGTGAATAGGGCTGCGCACAGAGAACACGCCGGGAGTTTAGTATTGTGTCCCCCGAATTCGTCTCGCACCGTGACAGCCGACAACTCGTTCGTCATTGCCCGTTCCGTTTTCACATGATTGGCGTGGGGACGTCCTGCCAAGCTGTGCCTTCGCCTACGGGCCGGATGTTGACGACCTTCCCGGTGCGGGTGTCGATGTCCATGCAGCAGACCGGCCTGCGGCGGGTCCCGATAGACATGCAGTCCCGCCCGGTAACGCGTCTTCCTTCGCCCGCGCTCACCTCCACCAGGATCACCCTCCGATAGGGACAAGACATGCATTCGAGCGACGGGTCGTCGATCCCCATGGGACAATGATGCCGCCTGGCAACGGCCGGATCGACGCCGTGCATCTGGGCCATGTAAACCGACGGCGGGCGGCGCAGGTGCGCGAACGGATGCAGAATCCAGTCCGCGATCAACGTCGGCGTATGATGGTGCTTGTGCAGCTGGCTGTGCTGGCCCGTATCGGCAATCATGCCCTGCATGATGTAGTCTCCAGGCATGACGTAGCCTAGGTAATCCTCGCCGGGTGACAGTAGCGCGCCATCGTGATCCGCCATGTATGCCGCGATGCCCTGCAGAGCAGATGCCTGCCGGTCTGCGTCCTCGGGGAGAATCGCGACCAGAGTGACGTTGCCGCTGGCGTCCAGCGGCAGGGAACGAAGCGTGATTTCCCGCATGACAAAACCGCCGCCCACGAGCAGGAGGACCGTCGCTGCCGAGCCAAGAAGCTTCCCGAACGCGCCGCCCGGCAGGAGCTTCGCAGCGAGCGCCAGCTTCGATTCCAGCCAGCGCGGGGCGAACATTCCGGTCCGGCGCAGGTAATCGGCGTAGCCTTCCCCGTGCTGGGCGAGCATGCGCTGCTCTTCGTTGCGCGCGAGGAAGTAGTAGAGGACAAGCATCACTCCAAGCATGGCCAGCACGATGAAGCGCGGCCAGAGAATGGTCATGCCCAAACCCAAAACGGCGAGACCGGTGTACTGGGGATGGCGCAGGTAACGGTAGAAGCCTTTCTCCGCAGCGCCCCAGTGAAGAATCTTGCCGAGGTAAACCCGACCCGCGCAGATGACGAACATCAGCGCCCCGCCCACGAACAGCGCTGATCCGAAAATGCGGACCGTCTGCAGAAAGGCCGTCGGCGGCAGGATCATGTGCGGCAGGAAAAAGGCCGTGAGCCATTTGGTCGCCGCATGCGCATGCAGGAACTGGAATATGGGATTGAACACGGAGTAGAAGAAAAACGCGAAGGGACTGATCATGATCACGAACTCAAGCGCCATGATCAGGAAAAGCACAATCCCGCCCTGGGCTGCGATCCGGCGGGCCCAATAATGAAAGCGATTTGTTGTCATGTGATTACCCCACCTCCGAAAGATGTCCGACGATTCATCCTCATCGCCCCGCCGTCCTGGACTTGTTTACACCTGTCGCACAGGGGTGCTTCCCGGCGTCGCCGTGGCACTTCTTGATCTGCTCCGGCGAACACGCCTCGGCCTTGCCCTTCAGCTCTTTCGGCCTTTCGCACTTCGTCTTTCCGCAACACATTTCCGGCCTCCTTTCTTCGGTCCTGGTTTCGTCCCGAAAAGGGATTCCATGACCACCCGGCACCGCTCGGCGGCATCGGGCGCCAGGCTGTAGTGGATGAAGTACCCGCGCCGGTCGGGCTCAACCAGACCGACGTCTTTGAGTATCCGCAGATGTTGAGAGACAGCTCCGGCGGAGATGCCAAGCAGATTGGACAAGGCCCCTACGCACAGCGTCCGCTCCGCGAGGAGTTGAACGATTTCCAGGCGCTTCTCCGTCGCGAGCGCCCTGAACAATCGCGTCATGTCCTGCTCATCCTGCCGGGCCATGCGTTTTAGTATCCACTAAATCACGGAAATGTCAAGCGAAAAATATAGGAGTTCCGGGGACAGTATACGGAACTCCTTTCGATGGTGAATCCGGAAACAGCCGTCTGCCGTCTTTCTGGTTCTACTGAGATGTTCATGGGGCCTTTGTCTCACGGACGGTCACTTCACACCGCTTGGAATCTCCCTCCGACTTGACCTGCTCTGTAATTGCATTATACTTTCAGTGTTGGACTAAATGCTTCCAGGCTGGGGGAAAGGAATGAAATTCGACCGGTTTACGCTGAAATCGCAGGAGGCGCTGCAATCGGCTCAGACCGAGGCGCGCGAGCGGGGACATCAGCGACTCGAGCCCGAACACCTCCTGCTGGTTCTGCTGGAGCAAGCGGAAGGCGTGGTGGTGCCGGTGCTTCAGAAGATAGGCGCCGACCCGAAAGCCATCGGTAGCAAGCTCCGCGAGGAATTGGATAAGCTCCCGAAGGTCGAGGGGGCGGAGCTGTACGTTTCGCCAGTTCTGAATCGCGTCCTCGACGCTGCCTGGCGCGAGATGGAGCGCATGAAGGACGAGTACGTGAGCACGGAGCATTTGCTCATCGCCATCGCCGACCAGAAGGAGGGCGCGGCGGGGCGTATCCTTCGCGACGCCGGCGCAACGCGAGATAACATAATCAAAGTATTGGAATCGGTACGCGGCACTCAGAAGGTTACCGATCCAAGCCCGGAGGACAAGTATCAGGCCCTCGAGCGCTACTGCCGCGACCTCACGGCCGAGGCGAGGAGCGGAAAGCTCGACCCGGTCATCGGACGCGACGAGGAGATTCGACGGATTATGCAGGTTCTCTCCAGGCGGACCAAGAATAACCCGGTGCTGATCGGCGATCCGGGCGTGGGAAAGACAGCCATCGTTGAGGGGCTGGCTCGCAGAATCGTCGCGGGCGACATCCCTGAGAGCCTTCGCGATAGAAGGGTGCTCGCGCTCGATATCGGCGCGCTGATTGCCGGCTCTAAATACCGCGGCGAGTTCGAGGATCGCCTCAAGGCAGTCCTGCGCGAGATCAGCGAATCCGAGGGAAGGATCATTCTGTTCATCGATGAGCTTCACACCGTCGTGGGGGCTGGTGCTGCCGAGGGCGCTGCCGACGCCGCCAACATGTTGAAGCCCGCTCTCGCCCGCGGCGAGCTGAGATGTGTGGGAGCCACGACCATCAATGAGTATCGCAAGTATGTCGAGAAGGACGCCGCTCTGGAGCGGCGGTTCCAGCCGGTTTACGTGGGCGAGCCTTCGACCGAGGACACCATCGCCATCCTTCGCGGGCTTCAGGAGCGCTACGAGGTGCCTCATGGCGTGCGGATCAAGGACTCGGCGCTCGTGGCCGCGGCCACTCTCGCGAACCGCTACATCAGCGACAGATTTCTGCCGGACAAGGCCATCGACCTGATGGATGAGGCTGCATCGCGCTTGCGCATCCAGATAGACAGCCTGCCGGAAGAGCTCGACGCCATCGAGCGGCGGCGAACTCAGCTCGAAATCGAGCTCCAAGCGCTGAAAAAGGAGAAGGACAAGACTTCGAAAGCCCGCCGTGAGAAAGTGGAACGGGAATTGGCCGACCTGAAGGAAAAGGGCGCGGAGCTTCGCGCGCATTGGGAGAATGAGCGCGATACCGTTCAGAAGATCCGCACCATCAAGGAACAAATGGAAGAGAAGCGCACCGAGTCCGAGCGCGAGCAACGGGTCGGCAACCTGGAAAGGGTCTCGGAGATTCTGTACGGTGAAATCCCGAACCTGGAGAAGGAACTGAACGAGCAGAACCAAAACCTTGCAGAGCTCCAGAAGGACCGACAGCTCATCAAGGAAGAGGTGGATGAGGAGGATATCGCCTGGGTGGTCTCGAGTTGGACCGGCATACCCGTCTCCAAAATGCTCGAAGGCGAAATGGAGCGTCTCCTCAAGATGGAGGAGCGGCTGGCGGAGCGTGTAGTAGGTCAGGAGGAGGCAATCAAGGCGGTAAGCGACGCCGTCCGCAGGGCGCGCACCGGCTTGCAGGACGCCGACCGGCCGATAGGTTCCTTCATATTCCTTGGGCCGACAGGCGTCGGGAAGACGGAGCTGGCCAGAGCGCTGGCCGAGTTTCTGTTCGATGACGAGAGGGCGATGGTCCGCTTGGACATGTCAGAGTACATGGAGAAGCACACTGTCAGCCGATTGATCGGTGCACCACCGGGATACGTGGGCTACGAGGAGGGCGGCCAGCTTACCGAGGCCGTCCGGCGCAGACCGTACTCGGTCGTGCTCTTCGATGAGATAGAAAAGGCCCATCAGGACGTCTTCAACGCCCTGCTCCAGCTCCTCGACGACGGCCGCCTCACCGACGGGCAGGGCAGGACCGTTGACTTCAAGAACACGATCGTCATCATGACCTCAAACATCGGAACCCAGGAGATTCAGGCGGCGGGCGGCGAGCTCGACGAGCGCACGCGCAGGACCGTGATGGACATGGTGCGCACACACTTCCGACCGGAGTTCCTCAACAGAGTCGATGAGATCATCATCTTCCACTTCCTCACGCTCAAGCAGATAGAGCAGATTGTTGACATCCAGGTGAATCGGCTCAAAGGGCTGCTGGCTGAGCGGAAGCTCGACATTTCCCTTACACAGAACGCCAAGGAGCTCTTGGCGCGTGAGGGGTTCGACCCCGCTTTCGGGGCAAGGCCGCTCAGGAGAGTGCTGCAACGTGAGGTTCTGAACGCCTTGGCCACCCGATTGTTGGAGGGTGAATTGAAGGAGGGGCAGAAGGTCGCCATCGACGCCAAGGACGGCCGGCTCGTATTTGAATCCTCGTCGAAATGATTTGCTCTATTGCGCCCGGAGCCGAAGAACTTCTTGCGGCAACCCATCGACTTGACGCCCACTGAGCGAGCGGAGCTTGATCCTGGTTATCATCCATTCGTCCTTTTGCTTTCTCCAGGACAGTCTCCACCTCGACCGGCCCGAATGGCGCAATGGGCCGGTTGACCTCGCATAGACTGAGATATCCAAAACGGCGAGCTTGCCCTCGACGTTAATACTTTTCCCCAGCACGTTTACTTTGGTGGCCCCGAAGACCTTGAAGTATCCTTGCACTATGCCGTTCCAGTCGTGCCATGTTAGGTCGTCGAATTCGTAGTCCGGGGATACCGTGGTTATCATGCCTTCGGCGTCGCCTTCCGCCGCCGCACCGAATAGCGCATCCATTTTGCGGGTTATCCGCTCCTTGTCGGTCGTGATGGCGAGGTCCAAAAGGAGCCAGATAATCAACCCACAGACTACGCCTGCGATGATGTAAAGCGATTTACGCCCTATCTCCATGAAGCACCTACCTAGACCGCGAGAGCCATAGAAGCAGCGTAACAACCGCGCTGAGCAACAGGTATCCGAAAAGTCGTCCGCGCAACGCCCGAAAGCAAGGGGCGAGGAATTATACGCTCAGTGTAACAACTAGGCCCGTCACCTTCAAGTTGACCGTTTTGTCGCGCTTTTGCTATAATTCGCTCCCCATCGGCAAAGGATTTCTTTAAGAACCGAGCTTTAAGAAATGGCCGGGAAGCTCGCCGT
>SDBT01016083.1_pt1 | contig 11865 bp, 3 predicted proteins | sample 2277101 | NCBI WGS metagenome assembly SDBT01 (sample SAMN10404973, study PRJNA504765) | marine sediment metagenome | isolation source: marine sediment core GS10_PC15, 103 cmbsf | place: Arctic Ocean: Southern Knipovich Ridge | collected 2010
GAATTTTCCCGCAAGACACCTTCCGACAAGAGGTTAAATGGCACAGGGCCCAGGGATTGGGCTTCCTCCCATGATGTCATTTGAGGAATCTCAGCACCTTATCGAAGAAAAAACCAAGGATTTGCCGTTTACCTGGGAAGAGGTGAAGGGGACGGAGGATTATCAGTCTCTCGACAAGGCAACCCAGGAGCGCGGGAAGCGCCAGTATTATGAGGATTACGTTGCCGGCCGGGGGCTGTCATGGGAGAAATTTGACGAGCAGGACAAGCCCGGTACGCTCGGCCAGATCGGGGCCTCCCTCCAGGACATGGGCGCGGGCATCACGGAAAGCGCCGCGGTCACCGCGAAGATGATGGGGTTTGAAGATACCGCACAATCCATGCAGAAATACGCGCAGGGAGTACGGGAAAAGACAGCAGCCCCAGTACAATTAGAACACGCCAGCGCGGGCTGGGAGCAGTTCAAGAACGTCCTCACAACCGACTTTTGGACTCTCCACCTTCCCCGGATAATTCCCCAATCCGTACCCATCATCGCCGCTGGCTACGCTGCTGGAAAAGTCGGAGCCATTGGAGGAGGGGCGCTTGGAACCGCAGTAGCTCCAGGCCCAGGGACAGCAATAGGCGTGGTGGCGGGTGGAGTCTTTGGGGCTATGGTGGGCGTGGCCGGAGCTTCTTTTGCGCAATCGCTGGGCCCGGCATATAACTTTTTCCTCTCGAAGAATCCAGGAGATGAAGATGGAGCGGTAGACTACGCTTTGGATGAGGCGGGCTTGACCGCAGGCTTTGAGTCCTTAGCCGTACCTCTGGGGCTTATTGGTTGGGGCCTCAAGCCCTTCAAACACGCTTTTGTCCAGATCGGTGTTCAGGCCGTGCATGGCGCTGGTTCCGCTGTGGTGCAAAACAAGATTCAACAGCGGGTAGACCCCAACATTCCTTGGTCTCAAAATATAGTCGAGGAAATGTTGCTGGAGGGGTTATTCGAGGCTCCCGCCCTCACCCTCGCAGCCCGCAGGGGCTACAAGGCTATCAAAGACAAAGCAGCCGGGACGCCCGAGGGCCCGCCTGGGGCCCCGTCCTTCTTTGACGAGAAGGAGTTGGGGTTTCCCAATGAGGCCAACCCAGACCCAAACGCCCTCCCAGCGCCCCCCGCGCGCCTGGGACTTCCACTACCAGTCAACCCGACGATCAATCAGCCGGCCACACAGTCCGGTCTCTATCAGCAACTCGAAGCGCCTGCTGGTACGCCGCCTTATGGGGCAACTCCTACACCAGCGCCATTCCCCGGTAGAGAGCCGACTGAGCTTGAAGCGGGGCCTGCCCACCCTCCCATTCCACAGCAGGGGCCCGTAGAACCAGCGCCTCCCCCTCCGGGCCCTTCCCCCCTCCCTGGGTCTCCCGAGTCACTTATGACGCCGGAGAGAGCAGCGGAGATACTTGCCACGCACAGGCAACGCGCCGCCGACCGCAGGGCAGAGCAACCGCCCGTCGAGATACAGGCGGAACCAGTAGAAGAGGCGCCGGTAGAGGTTCCTCCAGTGGAAGAACAGCCGCCCGTGGCCTCGGGAATCGACATTGAGGCCCATGAAGCGGCGACCTCTCCTGTGAACGAGCTGGCCGAGCCCACCCAGGCGCAGAAGGAAGCCGGGAACTACAAGAAAGGGCACGTCAACTTCCAAGGGCTGGAAGTCACGATTGAGAACCCTGCAGGCTCCACCCGCAGCGGAGTAAGCAAGGCTGGAAAAGCCTGGGAGACTCCCATTGTGCACCACTACGGGTATGTGAAGCGCACGGAAGGCGCGGACGGTGACCAAGTGGACGTATTCATAGGCCCGCAGGAAACGAGCGATCGGGTGTTTGTGGTCGATCAGGTAGACCCCGAGACCGGGAAGTTTGACGAGCACAAGGTCATGTTGGGCTTCGAGACGGAAAACGATGCTGCAGACGGGTATCTTGTGAACTACGAGCAGGGCTGGAAGGGGCTCGGCGCAATCAGTGAAATGGACGTCTCGGGCTTCAAGGGGTGGCTGGAAGATGGAGACACTACAAAGCCCCTCGCATTACCCCCTGAGAGTGCGCAGGCGCCAGCACAGGCCCCCAAACCGGAGCCCAAGGCCCCAACTACCCCCGAGCCGGTAAAAGAGCCCAAAAAGGCCGATATTACATTTGAGCATGAACCGCTGGAGCCAGGGGTGCGCGAGGACACCACAATATCCAAGGTATCCTCTAGCGGCGAAGATACGGGCGTCGAGCTGCGACTGAACGACGAGGACAACGATGTGGTTAGCGTGACAGTGGTGGATAAGCACGGCCAATCTCCCGGCAACCCCTCCGAGGTTGCCAAGTTCCAGGGACACATTGACGAGGAAGCCGAGTTTATTCAGCAGGCCGAAGCCGCAGCTCGCAATTATCTGAAACGGATGGAAGATCAAGAAGCCCTCTCGCTCGATGAAAAGCCGGAGCCGACAAAGGGCCCCGGTTCCATGGTGCATGTAAGGCCCGAAGATGCCCCGCCTTACAAGCCAAAACCCAAAGACGACATTATGGCGGGCGTCAAGCGCCCACCTCCAGTAGCAGACCCAACCCAAGGGCCCAAGGAGAAACCTGATGAGACTCAACAAGTGGGGAAGGATGGCGAAAGCACACTGGAAGCTGAACCTGCCGAACCTGTATCGAGACCTGGAGAAGAGCGGCCAGCTCCACAAGACACTACAGGAGGTCGGGGAGACGACCTTGCACCAACTGGTGAAGCTGGAGAGGGAGCTGGAGGAGAGGGGGTATCAGCAGCCCCTAGCAGCGACGATGGCGGAGGAGATGGTGCTGCCGGAGCTGGTGCTGAGACCGAGCGAGGAACAGATGCGAGACCAGGAGGAGGAATTGAAGATGCAGGCGCAACCCAACCTGGGAACAATTACCGCATAACCGAGGCCGACAACCTGGGAGAAGGGGGCCCAGTCCAGAAGTTCGAGGAAAACATAGCCGCGCTCAAGCTCCTAAAGAAGCTCGAAGAAGAGGGGCGCATGGCGACCAGGGAAGAGCAGGCCATACTGGTCAAGTATGTGGGGTGGGGCGGTATTTCTGAGAGCTTTGTCACGTATGGGGCCAAGGGGAATTGGCTCCAGCGCGCCGAACAGCTCAAGAAGCTACTCACGGACGAGGAATACCGAGAGGCCAAGCGCAGCACGATCAACGCCCACTACACAGCCCCAAACGTGGTGGGGTTTATGTATGACGCCCTGCGAAAGATGGGATTCGATCACGGGAAGGTTCTCGACCCTTCCACTGGCACCGGGCACTTCATCGGGTTGATGCCACCTTGGCACTCGAACAAAAGCGCATTTACAGCCATAGAGCGTGATGGGCTCACAGCGCGGCTTGCCACTCAAATCTATCCCGATGCCGAAATCCGGCAAATGGAATTTCAGGACGCCCGCCTGCCGGATAACTTCTTTGATCTGGCAATTACCAATGTTCCCTTTGCGGACACAAAGTACAGCTACAAAAAGAAAGGCAAGTTCACCCTACACAACTACTTTTTTATGAAGAGCCTGGACAAAGTGCGGCCAGGGGGAGTGGTGGCGTTTATCACTTCAACCGGCACCATGGATGCCAAGGGCAATGCCTGGGTGCGGAACCTGATTGCCCAGCAGGCCGATATGGTTGCCGCCTTCCGGCTGCCCCTCCAGGCGTTCAAAAAGAACGCTCTCACCGAAGTCACAACCGATGTGATCTTTCTGCGCAAGCGCGACCCATCCTCGCCGGCGAGCACAAAAGTCCCGAAGTGGAATGTATCAAAGGACTGGCGGGGGCGGTTTGATGTAAACGAGTATTACCACGACAACCCAAGCCATCTATTTGGGGCGTTGACCGACGATAAGCTACACCCTGGTAGCCGCTCCGGGACTTCCCTCCGGGAAGGTGAAACCCTTGATGAACACATGGCGAAAGCCCTGGAAGCCGTGCCGGAGAATGTTTACGAGCGGCCCGCCTCGGTGCAGACCAAGCCCCAGGACAAGCCCAAGCTGGAAATCCTGGCGCCGGAGGACGTGAAAGAGCTCTCCTACGTGGTCGAGGGGACAAAGATCATGCAGCGGGAGGGAGGGGTGCTGCGGGAGGTTATGGACACAAAAGGCGTGAGGGGCCAGCGCATGGCAGGCATGATTGGCATACGTGGAGCCCTACGCTCGGTCTTGCAATCCCAGGTTGAAGAACACGGAGACGCGCAGATCGCGGGCGCTCAGAAGGTTATGAACGATCGCTATGATCGGTTTGTGAAGGAATGGGGCCCAGTAAGCAGCCAGCCCAACCGGCTCGTTTTCCGCGAAGATCCCGAGTACCCCCTGCTTCAAGCCCTGGAAAACTACGACAGGGACAAAAAGACCGCCACAAAGACGGACATATTCACCAAGCGCACCATTGAGCGGCCCAAATCCATTTTGTCCGTAGACACGGCGAGCGAGGCGCTGTCAATTTCCCTCAATGAGTGGGGGGAAATCAACCTAACCCACATGGAGAACATCACCGGCAAGACCCGCGACGAGATAATCCAAGACCTCAAGGGTGTGATCTTTCAGGAGTCTCCAGAGAACTACGTCACAGCCGACGAGTATCTATCCGGCAACGTGCGCCAGAAGTTGCTCGACGCCAAAGAGGCGGCGGAAATTGACAAGGTGTTTAGGGAGAACGTGGAAGCCCTGGAGGAAGTGCAGCCAGACGACCTTCCCCCCTCTAAAATATCCGCTCGCCTGGGCGCTGTCTGGATTCCGACCACGGACATTCAAGACTTCGCGCAAGAGATATTGGGGATTAGAACCAAGGTGAAGCACAGTGACCTGACGAGCCTCTGGGTTGTAGATAGGCAATCTGAGCATGTTAAAAACTCGCAAGAATGGGCGACCGCCCGATGGAACGGTGACCAGTTCCTCGAAAAGTCCCTCAACCTCTTACAGCCCACAGCCTACGACAAGGATTCAGAAGGCAAAAGTTTTGTAAACACGGAGGAAACGGCGAAGGGCCGCGAAAAACAGTCCTTGCTGAAGGATAGATTCAAGGAGTGGATTTGGGGCAACCCAGACCGAGCGGAACGCCTAGCGCGGTACTACAACGACAATTACAACAATCTCCGCGATCAGACTTTTGATGGAGCCCACCTAACTCTCCCGGGCGCAAACCCGCTTATTTTCAAGTCTCTCCACAAACACCAATTAGATGCTATCTGGCGCGGTATCATATCCAAAGGAAACCTCCTACTTGCTCATGCCGTGGGCGCGGGAAAGACCTGGGAAATGGCCGGTATTGCCATGGAGCGCAGGCGGCTGGGGCTTTCAAAGAAGCCGCTGTTTGTTATTCCGAACCCACTGGTGGAATCGGGGCAGTTTGCGAAAGAGTTTATCCGCATGTACCCCAACGCCAAGATACTTTCCGCGACCCCGGACGACTTCAAGAAGGACAAGCGTAAACGGATGATTGCCAGGATAGCTACTGGCGACTGGGACGCGGTAGTGATTGGGCACTCGTCTTTCAAAATGATTCCAGTCTCCCATGCAACAGAACGGGCCTACATCGAGGAACAGCTCGCAACGTATGAAGCGGCTATTCAGTCTTTTGGCCGCGACCAAGGGCGCTCCGAGAAAAGGATGGTGAAGGAGCTGGAGAAGGCAAAAGACAGGCTAAACGCCCGAATAAAGGAAATGCTCGCCAAGGTACAGTCGGATGATGTGGTGACGTTTGAAGAGCTGGGCGTAGATCATCTATCAGTGGACGAGGCGCACAACTTCAAAAATCTGGCGATTGCGACCAAATTGGGAAGGATGCCGGGAGTTTCAGCCGGTGATGACCCAGGGAAAACGCAGGATATGTATATGAAGGTGCGCTACCTCCAGGGGATTAACAACGGCGGCGGGGTGGTGTTTGCTACGGCCACACCTATCAGCAACTCCATGGTCGAAATGTTCACCCTCTCGCGCTATCTCGACCCGCAGGGGTTAAAAGAACAAGGCTTAGAAGCATTTGATTCCTGGGCTGGAACGTATGGAGAGCCGGTAACAGCCATGGAGCTTGACCCGACCGGCGCAGGATTCAGGCTGCACACCCGATTTGCCCGGTTTGTAAACCTGCCCGAGCTGACAAGCAGGATGCGAACATTTGCAGACGTGCAGACCTCGGCCATGCTGAATTTGCCAGTACCTAAGATCAAAACCGGCAAGCCGGTTGTGGTTGCAATCCCTCCCTCGGATGCGCTGAAAGAATATGTGAGGCAACTGGGCGCCAGGGCAGATGCCCTCCGGGGGAAACCTCCGGGCCCAGGCGATAACATGCTGGTGGTTACCGGGGATGGTCGTCACGCCGCGCTTGATATGCGAACAGTCCTAGATGGGCACCCTGCGGAACCGGAAAGCAAACTCCCAGTGGTGGCGGATTCAATCACGAAGATTTGGGAGGCCGGGAAGGAACAGAAACTCACCCAGCTCGCGTTCCTAGACATATCCGCCCCAGACGCCGCGACTGGCGCGAGGGGATTTTCAGGATACAGAGAACTAAAGGCCCTGCTCATCGAGCGTGGTGTGGAGAAGGAAGAGATTGCCTTTGTCCACGACTTTGAAAAAGCAAAACGCGAGATTCTTTATAGAAAAGTCCGATCTGGAGATATTCGGGTATTGATTGGCTCAACCGGGAAAATGGGGGAGGGCACAAACGTCCAAGCCAAGTTGAAGGCTCTCCACCATGTAGATATTCCCTGGACGCCGGCAGGGATAGAACAACGGAACGGCCGCATTGTCCGCCAGGGGAATGAAAATGAAGAAGTGGAGATTTACAACTATGTCACCGAAGGCTCGTTTGATGCCTATTTCTGGCAGACCCAGGAAACCAAAGCCAAATTCATAGCCCAAATCTTGACCGGCAACATTGATGTGAGGTTTGCCGAGGACGTGGACGGTGTGGCCCTCAACGCTGCCGAGGCCAAGGCGATTGCCACCGGCAACCCGCTGGTGAAGGAAAAGGCGGAGATAGACGCCCAGGTAGTGAAGCTCGCAGTACAACGCAGGGCGCACTCCGATTCCGACCATTCCGCCCGGAGTGAACTGAAACACCTGGAAGGCCGCTTGATACAGGAGAGAAAAGAGGCGGAGGCTGCCCGGAAAGATATGCCGCTAGTGGAGAAGTTTCACGCGGCAGAAGCCAAAAGGAAGGAAGGCAAGCCCGAGCCAGGACAAGTCTTTCCAATCACGGTAATGGGCACGGAGTACACCGAGCGAAAGGAGGCCAACAAGGCGCTGATTGCCGCTATGAAAGGCACCAAGGGCACCACTGGAATGGTGCAGATTGGGAACTTTGCGGGGTTTAAGCTGCGGGTGCGCTGGACCATGGAATCCATAGTTCTTTCCGCCGAGGGAGAACACACCATATACAGCAATTTTGACAACATATCAGACGCCCACCTAGTCGTTCAAAACATACTTGACCGGATAAATCCCAATATCAGCCAGACCGACGCCACAGTTAAAAACATTGAGGGGCAGATTGCGGAGCTGGAGAAGCTGATTGGCAGGCCGTGGCCGAAAGAGGCCGAATACGATGCCCTGGTTGTACGCCAGGAAGAGCTATACCGAGAGCTTGACCTCCACAAGAAGGGGGAGGAATCGGTTGCGGAGGAAGAGACCGAGGTAGACGAGGACGGGCCCTTAATGACGGAGGCGGAAGAGATTGAGCTTACGGCCCACTCACCCAAAATACCCAACATCGGCCATGAGAACACCGTGGTCACCAGGGAGGACGCTCAACAACTGCAGGACGAGATTGCCGACGATCTGGAAAAGAAACTCCACGCGGGGATAGACCCCGACACCATGGCAAAAACTGGAAAGCTCGCCGCTTTCTACATCGAGGCTGGGGTGCGCAAGTTCGCGGACTTCTCCCAATACATGCTTGACGCTCTAGGGAAGGGTATCAAACGCTATTTGGGAGGGGCTTTCTTACGCGGAAAGCGCACCCTTGGGAGAGAGGCGCGCAAAAGCGGCCCAAGAAAGCCCCCTCCATTTCGCGGAGACGACCCCAGGGTAGAACGAGCCGGCGCAAAGCTCGGTGTACCCGTCACGCTGGCCGACAAACTTTTATCTATCCCCTGGCGGCTGACTGGAGACGCATGGCCCAAAGGGTTTGAGTGGGGCGAGGCAAAGGTGCTGGCTAGGATTCCCGAGCGGGTCAAGGCTGGGACATTTCCAAATTACGGCCAAACCCCGGAAGCCGCCATGGGGGAGGCGCGTTACAACGCCTCAATCCGCCGATGGAACCGGGGCATCCTCAAGATTGCCAATTTCCTCGACTTGGGCGAGGTGGAGACCGCCATCGTTTATGAGTGGCTTCAAGAAAAACCCCGTGAGGGCAGGGAGCAGGAACTACTTGCCCAACTTGACCCTGATAAAGTCAAAGGGCTCCAAGAAATAAAATCCGTAATCCGCATAGCGGGGGAGGAGTTGGTGCGCCTCAAGTTGTTGTCCCCCGAGTCGTTTGCCCGCAACGAGAACGCCTACGTTCACCGCACCTACCGCATCCATGAATTGGACGAGAACGGGCAGCCCACCAAAAGGCGAAAACGGGCTATGCGGATACACGGTGAGGAATTAAAGGGCCGTGGCAGGTTCGATGAATACAAGGTAATGCGATTGTTTGGTGACAACTCGAAGGAATGGGCTAACAGCCGGGAGCCTTTACTTGGCTCGAAGTTCATCCGGTACAACGCGGTAGATAAGCTGGGGCGGCTGCGGAAACGCGCGTATGTGCACAACAACTATCCCGTCCCTGCCAAATTTACGGCTCCGGGCTCGAACTGGGTGCTCGATGAGGACGCGGACACCGGCGCGGCCAACCTTTGGGAAGCCCGCGATATGAAGGGTAAAAACCCCATCATGTGGCGCGACTTTACCAAGTCTGAGCGAACACTTAATGGTGAAATCCTCGACGCCAAGTATGCCGTTGTCCGAACGCTCATGCAGATGGTGAGGGATATGGAAGCGGGCAGGTACTTTGAATGGATGGCAGACCACCGAGACTCGGAAGGAAACCCGGATTGGGTGCTGGACAGCGACGAGCAAATTCCCGAGGGCGATACCCTGGCAAGGGGGGAAGGCTCCCAACATCGAGCCTACTTACCAAATGAGTGGGTGCAGGTTCCCAGCACCAGAATCAAGAAAAGCGGTGGAGTCCCGGCGTATGGAGCCATTTCAGGGAAATACGTGCGGGGCCCGCTCTGGAACGATGTTCGCCACGTTGCGGAGTTTGATACTTCATTCCTCCCCGATTGGTGGAAAAGGCTACTCCGCGCCTTCAAAATCAGCAAAACGGCACTCAGCCCTGCCGTGAGCGTGAACAACGTAATGGCAAATGTGGTCTTGGCCGACTGGGGCGATATTTCGCGGAAAAACATGATTAGGTCACTCTCCACCTACTATAAATCCTGGCGCGGAGACGAGCGGGCAACATCCCTGCTCGAAAGAGCCGACGATGCGGGGAGTTTCTTTGGCGGATATGCCTCTGCCGAGCTACAAAAGCAGGTTCTCGAACCCATAGAGGCGGAGCTGAACAAGCAGTTGAAGGAAGATGCCGAAAAAGCTGACACTGGAAACCTATTCAAAATGGCGGATACGTTGGTGTTGCTGGAGCCGCTGTGGTCGGCTGCGGTGTGGGCAAAAGACAAGTCGGTTGAGCTTTATCAATTCGAGGACAACGTATTTCGGATGGCCGCTTTTCTGGACGCCCTGGACAGGGGACTTCCAGATGTTGAAGCAGGCTCGTTTGCCCGCGACGCCTTTCTGAATTATGACATCAAGGCTCCCTGGATAAATTTTGTCAGGGCGACCGGCATACCCTTTGTATCGTTCAGCTATACCGCAATTCCGAGGTTGAAAAATACCGCCAAGCAAACGCCCTGGAAGCTCCTCAAGCTGGCGCTGTTCATTGGGGCGCTCGATGCCTTGGGCACGGCTATTTCTGGCGGAGACGAGGAACAGGAGCGAGCCTACCTGTCAGCAAGGAAGTCGAGAAAGATATTTGGCCTGTTTCCACAAGTAATTCGGATGCCATGGGACTCGGATGGGCACCCGGTATTCCTGGACATTACTCGCTGGATACCCGTAGGCGATTTTATGTTTTTTGATGAAAGCCCATCGGTCTTGCCGTTGCCTCCTTATATGATGCTGGGCGGGCCGGTTGAATGGTTCATAGAGCTGTATGCAAATAAAAGTATTTTCACCAGGAGAGAAATTCACCCCGAGGGAGCGACTATACCCGAGAGGGCCGGGGCGGGAGCAATGCATCTCTACAAGGGCATCATGCCCAATTTGATATTCATTCCCCGGTCGTATGCCTGGGACAAGCTCGGCCTGCCGGGAAGCACCCGTAAACAGAAAGACCCCTTTGGCCGCGAATACCCAAAATTGCTGGGAGTGCTCAATGCTTTTGGGTTGAAGCTCGCGGCTTACCCGCTGGACAACATGCAGAGGTCATATCTTCTAGGCCATGAGAGAAAATTGGGGCTGCTGAAAGGGAGATTAAACAAAATCAAGTCCGATATTCAAGGTGGCGTCCCTGCGGAAGATTTGGGCACGTTGACAAAGGAATATAACTACGTTCAGGCGGAAGTAGAAAAGTTGGCGAATGAAGCGGCAGAGCGTTCCGAACAATGGGAGCGTGGCGCGGAACGGAAGAGGCGCCGTGACCCCCTAAAGAGGCAATCGCAATGAAAATTCTCGTACAGTGGGCCCGGAGGAACCCAAAGGGCTGGGAAGAACTGGACTCCTCCAAGTGGGTGGCCACGACCAGACAGCCCCCTCCCGAGGAAGATCACAAGCTCCGGGACGTCCCAGGCTGGGTATATCGCCTGAACGTGCAAGGAATCGAGTTCCAGGCGCAATACATCGCGGTTGAGCACCTGGGCACCCGCAGCCTATTTCAACGGCTCACGGGCCGATCTGGGCCCTCTGGGTGCAAGGTTTATGCGTGGTTCGACGGGCCGACTGTCCGCAACCGGCGATTGAGCTGGGCGGAGGTCTGGACATTCACCGAGCCGGCCATCCAAAGCGGCCCCAGCTACACCAGGGAGGGGTTCGCCTACTCTCGCGGCAAGCCCTACTTGAGAAATCGAGGTTTCCAGGATGTGGAAATCAAAACCTGGAATGAATTTCACCCACCCGCCGAAACCCTGCGCAGGTCGGGCATGGAGCTATTCGCCGCGGTGGAAGAACGGCACAGGGACGCCGCGCTGCCGGTCTCCTGGCAGGACTGGTTGAAGAATAAGCCGAAGCCTGTTCATCCCAAACCGACCAAGCCCGGCAAGCCCTCGCGCTGGGAAGGGGATAGGAGGTAGAAATGGCGGGCGACCGGAACCACGCCTCACTGGCGGTGACGGATATGAACCGGCTGGAAGTATTGCTTGCGGCCCGTACAATTCCGCTCACGCTTGACGATGTTAATTTTCACTTGGATGAAACAGGCGGAAAGTGGCAGGTTCACGAAGAATCCGATGAGAAGTCTATCTACCAAATGTTTTGGTCAAAAGGAATCTGGGAGGCGGTATGAGAACCTGCGGAGAGTGCGTGGTGTGCTGCGTGTATCCGAGCATTAACGAGGATGGGCTGAGAAAGGAGGCGCTTGCTCCCTGCCCCAACCTTTGGGGTGGATTCAAGCTGACCCCACCTATAATGACAGCCGATGATAAATACCCCGGTATGCCCTTATTCACTTCGGAACATTACGCGCTTCCGGTAAATGAAAACTGTGAAATCTATAATACCCGGCCAGAGTGTTGCTCAGAATACCGTTGCGCTTGGCTGGAGGGTTACGGAAGCCTTAACCAGCGCCCGGATAAGGT
>SDBT01016084.1_pt1 | contig 11864 bp, 25 predicted proteins | sample 2277101 | NCBI WGS metagenome assembly SDBT01 (sample SAMN10404973, study PRJNA504765) | marine sediment metagenome | isolation source: marine sediment core GS10_PC15, 103 cmbsf | place: Arctic Ocean: Southern Knipovich Ridge | collected 2010
CCAAGGGCTATTGATTTGAACATAACTGGCCCATTTTGGCCGTCCCTAACAATAACCTCATCATCAGTAGCACTAGGGTTATATCTTATCTTAGTAATACTCAATCCATCAGGAGCATTCTTAGCTAATCCAAGAGCCAGTAAGTCATTCTCAGAATCAAAGTCTGTAGCACCATCCAAGGCTACTTCTATAGCATTATTACTAGCAACTATAATCAGAGCCATATAACTAATTCCTTCCTGATACCAACTTCATACTTTATATGAACCATCCTACTTATTACAGTATCAGTTTTCTTAGAGGCTTCAGTTTTGGGCATTTCAATATCACTCTCGATTTCTCTCAGTTTCTTTTTTAACATACCAAGTTCATCTTCAAGATTAGAAATCCTATTGTCATGCCTAGCTTTAACAATAGCTATATGCCTCTTAACTTCAGGACTTAACCTTTTCACTACCTTCTCCTTCTTACCAAAAAACTTCACTTTATCTCCTCCAACTAGCTCGCATTGAAAGTCCCAAGTTCATAAAACCTCTTCTAAGTACCCCTATCACAGGTATAATACCTAGCATTAACCTACTCAAGTTAGTCCAACTCCTCAGAGGCAAACCCCTAGCAGGGAAGTCGGAAAATGCTCTAAATTCACTAGGCAAGGTTTAGTGCCGTGGCGCTTCTATCCCCATCGGCATCCACAGTCATTGTAATTCTATTTAGAGTATCAGCTTGATCTCTAAAGTGAATAGTCACTGTACCCCCACCATCAGTTTCGCCAGCTAAGTAGGCTAACACAACTCTTTGAACTTGTCTCAAAGTTATAGCCCCCTCCACAGCTTCATCTAAAATCGCATCCACAGCTGCAGCAGTTAGAGCCATAGCTGCTCCAGCAGCAGCAGGAGTTACTCCAGCCACTGTTCCAACAACTAATCCACCTACATTACCTGTTACAGAACCAACTGCTCCAACAACCGAGCCGACTGTACCTACTACATTACCTCCAACATTCCCAGTTACAGAACCTACAGCACCTGTGACACTTCCTACAGCCCCGGTCACGAAACCTACTGCTCCAGTTACTGACCCTACTGAGCCTGATAAATTGCCAGTTATATCTCCAGTTATATTCATTACCTGATCTGAAAGATTGATTGCTGTAAGATGATCACCATCACCTCCAGCTTCGGTTAAGTGATCTCCATCTCCACCAGCTTCAGTTAAACTTGTACCATTTGCACTGTAAGGCAACTCAGGAACCATAACAAACTCAAGATGAGAAGGTTCAAGACCTGCACCTGTTAGAGTAACTACCGCTGACCACGCCCCAGTTGCAAATACTTCATCTGCTATATCAAGACGGTAGAGTCCTGGATGGTCAGTGTCACTTACTAACAAAAATCCCCAATCATCATGAGCAGCAGTAAGACTTGCCAAAGTTGCTGGGGCTACATCGGTAGTAGTTACATCATTATCTGTTTCTACCCGAGCATAGGCCAAGTCTATATCTGTAAAAACAAGAGCTGTTTTAGCATTACCAGAAGTATCTCTAACAAGAATAAATACTGTGTAATCAGTTTGGTCTATTTTGACTTCTTGTTTCATACTTTACCCTGTCATTAAGTTGGCAGAACTTCCCATGTTATTACCCATGCCTGCAGTTAGAAGAGTAACTGCGCCAGCCACCACTGCCGCCTCCCACAACGCCCCACGATTGGGCCTGAGAGGTTCAATAAAAACATACGGCTCACGATATAATTGAGCTATTTCTGAGACTGATAAGGCTCGATTGAAGATTAATGGAAAATCTACCAATCCATTCCATTTTACACTTCCATCTGATCGTTGTCCAATCCAGTGAGTATTGAATGGTTGTAGGTTTCCTGTTAAAGCATCTTGCCCATCCTGAATTCCATCAACAAATAATTTAAGATTGGTCCCGTCATAAGTAAATAAAAGATTATGCCAAAGACCATCATTAATAGTAATAGAAGAAAATATATCCCCTGAATTAAAATCTATAAGTCCGGAGGCAGTGGCATCTACTCTTATTTTTCCTATTCCATTCTGTATCCCTAATTGATATGGTTTTACGGCCGCATCTGTCGCAAGAGCAAATCCAGTAGAAACGGCAAAAGCCGTGGTATTAATCCATACAGAAACACTCATTTGATCTGTGAGACCTATTAACTCTGGCAATTCAACAGCGTCATTAGTTCCATCAAAACTTAACGCCGGTCCATTTCTTCCAGCTACCCAAACGGGGGAACCGACATTCAGAAGGCCAATATCCCCGTTACCAGTTAAATCAAATACCTGATTACCGCCGCCTTCATTTATTAGATAGCAAGTAACTAAACTCCGATCACGAACAATCGGATGTTGCCAATTAATACGAGATTGAAGCGGCGGCTTGTGATTAGGCGTCCACAGACCACTCTTACGATCTCGGCGGAATGTGCGAGTAGGCTGCATTAATTACTTTCCTCAGAATAAGTTCGAGCTACCAAATGATTATTTGCGTCAGATGTAAATGCAACACCAGTATTATTTACCAAATAAGGTTTAAACGAACCAGGAGGAATAACTATTGGCCCACGCACTTCAATATGAGCTGCACTTGTGGCAGCTACATCAATAACTACCACCAAAGTACTTGCAGAAGCTCTTGTATCGCTAAAGGTCGCACCGTCAATGGCTTTTAAAAGATAGATAGCAACCGAAGGATTAGTTTGACCCACTAAATTAACCGAAGCAAGAGTTAATTCTATATCTGCATAAAAATGACTGAGAGTATCATTGTTTATGGTTTCTCCAAGGGCAGCACCGCCAATCCCAAGATTATTTAATTGTGCCCCGGTAAGCCAATCAACATCAGCACCTACATAAGGTGTCCAATTAAATTCAGTAGTCATGTTTTAAACTCCTATTTAGCCATCAAATAAATCCCGGCGAATCATGAACTTAGTCAAATAATTTGACTAAGTATCATCTCCAACCCCAAAATTAGTAATATACTTTTCATGATTTATTTCCTTTGAGTGTCTTGATAACTTTCTCAGTAGATCGACCAACTACATAACCACCTAGGCCAATCTTCAATAAGGCCCACATATCTGGGGGAATTGTAAGCATTGGGGCTGCAGTCCAAAACAAGGCAAGATAAGGATAAAGAATGTAGTTGTTGGCAATGATGGCTACAAAGGTCAACATAGTTATAGGTCGCCAGTTTTGAGCTAGCCATGCTCCACTTTTTAACTCAGCAATTATGACACTAGCTTGAAGTTCACTTAGTCGAGCAATGATTAGTTCTATTTGACCTTGAACTTCTGGATCAAGACCAGTTATTGCTGTACGAAGGTCTTTAGCTAAATTGCCTATTCCTTCTGCAGCATCACCTACATTACCGCCTATTAAGTTACTTAACCAACTCATTACAAAAGCTCCTTCCAATGTTTTGCCTTATTAGCATCCAGTAACTGCATACGATCACTGTGTCTACATTTTCCGCAGATATGTTTACCGCCTATATTGGTCGTTGATACTTCATAACAATAAGTACAGACCCACTTGTATATAGTCATTGTTTATCCCTCCTAACAATTATAGCAAAGAAAGCTATCACACCTAAAATATTACCTATGATCTGGATTACATTCCAAGTAATAGGATCCATTACTCTCCCTCCCCGAAAGAATAGTGATTACCATCCTTTCTCTTAAAATCTCCTCCCCAAGAACAGAGGGGGTGGAGGCTTTTCCAAAATTGACCAAACTTAGAGTGAGCCTTAGTACTTCTCAAGTAATTTTCATTTTTGAATAAGTTAATATCTTGGGCTAGTCTCTTGTAGTGGAAACTTCCCCATTTATGGCCGGAGGTAGCCCAAGCATCTCCTAGAGTTACTTCATAGCCACAAGTGTAGATGTAGTTAATTAAGATGGGTAACAGTCGGGCAAATTTACTTTGCTTTTCTCTAAGTTTATACATTTAGGCTCCTAAGGCCTATAATGTGGCGAAGGATTTTCATAACATCGTCCTACTCCATCATCAGTAGAACCAATATATGTTAACGTTCCCCGGCCAGCGCATGTAGTACATGGCTTTTTTTCTTCCTCTTTTTCCCAGTGGTATTTCATTCCAGTTCCCCTACAAGCCGGACATTCAAGAATATCCCCTTCTTTAATTTCCTGTTTTTCTTTATACATCTGTCAAATGCCCAATTTCTTTAGCAAATTGTTTACCTCTAGTTTTGATGTCCTCTATTGCTTCGGCCGAGAAGTGACCTACTGCTATTTTCTTGGGAGCCTCATAGCCGCCCAACTCCTTAACAATCGTATCAGCAGTTGCTTTTTGTAAACTGAGAGAAGCCTTCTCATCCTTATTCTTTATAATTTTTTCGTAGATTTTCAGGGCCGCAGGGATCATCTTCTTAACTTCAACGGCCACTTCTATAGTCTCCGCATCCCTAGCCCCTTCCATAATCTTTAACTTGGCTATAGCTATATCCGAGTTTAGGACTAGAGAAATTGTTTCTTTAGCCATCCCGACTATTTCAGCTATTCTAACATTAGAGACTCCAAGAACTTTTAGTCTAAGTATCTCATTATGATTAGACCAAAGTTCTTTAATTTGGTATCTCTTCTTTCGGCCGGGAATAGCTCGGCGCATATCTCTTGTTTGTAGTCCATAGAAGTTAGACATACTTATCTCCATATAAGTATCTTAATATTTTCTTATCGCAAAATTGTTCTCTTGTATAAATAGTACCCTTAACTTGCTCATATCTTGGGTCTATGTGTTCTAGTTTCTTTATTAATTCCTTTAATTTACATATTTCACATCCTTTTACATCTTTATGTCCATCATATATAAAAGCGCCTGGCGTATGTTCAGTCTTACGATTACATTTTTTACAAAAAAATTTACCTAAATGGTTTCTGCGAAACCCTTTAAACCAAGAATTCATCTCATGTTTTTTTTCACTTATTTCGTTTTCTATTAATTCTTTATCAGAATAAAAATCTGTCGAACTTCTGTCCCTAGGACTAGCTCCGGCATATTCTCCAGACCTACTTGGAGTTCTTCCTCCAGCTTCTCCGCACGGCATTCCCATTCCTGGCATTTCCAATTCTCCTCTCTACTATACATCATACCATATCCAATCCCTCTTGTCAAGGAACTATTTGCCACAAATAACCTAACTCAGGCAAATAATTTGACTAAGTTAGTGAAATATTTCACAACAAGACTATATAATCTAACAAACTAATTTTCTGATTACTTTATTAGTAGGAATTGTGGCAAAATGTGGTATTATATAACCCTGGACATTTTGAACCACTACCAACCCCGGTGTCAAGAGACCAATTTACCCCCTAGTGGGTCGAAACTAGTTGACATTAAATGTGATTGTGGTACTATTAATCATGGCCGGAAAACATAGGTCAAATACACGAGCGTGGTGGACTAGAGAAACCTAGACAAACCACAAACTAGGACGGTGATCGCTACACTATGCACAATCGGTTGAATTAAACCGTATATAATTAGATCATACGTATTATCATGGTGCCTAGATTACACCAATTAGGGGGATAATTATGCCTAACAAAATCATGGTAATACATAGGGTGAGGACGGTCGAGTGGTCGGACGATGGGGAGGACGGTTGTTCGTGGTGGCTAGTGCATCAGTACAGGGTTGATGAACCAACACTAGTTTATGGACAAATCGAATCATTCAAACATGAGGGAGCGCATAGGACTACTTTCACGCTAACAATTAGTCATTAAACCAATACCTAGGCATTATGACAATACGTATGATTGAATGAACTAGTTGACGATTAATTATTAGGTTCCTAGCTAGTAATCAAACCATTGGGAGGTTGTTATGGAGATAACTAGCGAAACGAAACAGTATGCCTTGGATGAGAAACTAGTTGGGGTTACGAGAGTTAAAAAGTGTAAAACCAAACTAGATGAGACCATGAGTAAAGAGGAGTCAGTTGAGACTAGGATTACTATTGGTATGAGTGATTTGACTATCAATGAGTTGATAGATAAATATGCCATCGCTAAAATGGTAATCGAACGTCAAAAGGTTTATCGTGAAAAGGGCAAGGTGCCCGAGGTGGATAATTACACACCTAGTCCGGATACAACCAGAGTCACGGGGACTATCAGCGATAAACAGATTGACAAACTAGATGGTGATGGGATTGAGGCGTTGATCAAAAGGGCGCAAGCCCGTCAGGTCGAGTTGAGGGGAGATAGTTAACATTTAACTCTAGTTGGGAACCTAGTGATTAGTTGTTGAGTAGTTGAATAAATGGAAGGAGGTGATATTCATGAGTGACTTCTTTATGAATAGCGAGGTATTTATAGCTATAGCAAAGTGGGCAGAAGATCAAACAAACCTAGAACCTCATGGGACAGAGATAAGGATTGATTCTGCAACAGGTAACGTAGAAGTATATGACCATAAGAATAATGTTATTGTGAGTAAAAGACATTTAGATTATTTCAAATAGCCACAAACGATAGTGCTTGTATTGTCGTTAGTGCTTGTCTACAGGATATTGCTGATATTGCTGTTATTGCAAACAGTGTCGGGGGGCCTCCATATGGGTGTAATCCGTGGTCTGAGTTAGAGAGTAGAAAGATAAGAGTAGTTGATTAAATAGATAAATAAATATAGTAATATAATAATATACTATAATAATATATAATAGATATATATATATATATATAATAAGGTTTAAGAAACGTGTATACTGATAGATTGGAGTTCTCTAGCTTGATAATAGTTTAGCACTCAGACCAATGGGTTTGGGGCATTGAGAGAGAGGGAGGGGGTGTGACACTGTTTGCAATAACGACAATAACGACAATACAGACAATACAGACACGTTGAATTGTGGCATGGAGGTATTGACAAATTTAATTAGGTGTGTTATAATTAAATAAAACATTGGATTAGAGGGAAGGGAGGTGATAGATATGACTGTAGATTGTGAAAAGAATAAACCAACTTCTGAAAGAGTAAAGGCAGCAGTGAGAGAAGTATTAAATGATTTCTCGCCAGCAGAAGTTCAATACATACTAGGACAACTGAAGAAACGATTGAAGGAAATAGAAGATAATGAATTATAACGGGCGAATCTAACTTCGCACATAAATAATAGTTGGGAGGTGAGTAGTTATGACAGTCGAAGAACTCATTGATGAACTCCAGAAATATTGTGTAGATGACGAGATAGTCCTTGCCCAACACACACTTGATAGCTCTGGGGAGGTAGTAAGTGCTCATTACTTTGAGCCCTTAATCACACCTTGGAATAGGGATGATGAGAAGGCTCCTATTGTTCTCTATCCAGGCGAATTAGTGTCAGGATAACTAACTTAGTCAAATAATTTGACTGAGTTAACAATCAGCCGGAAGGAAGTTCCGGTCACGAGTACTAGTTAACTGATTAGGGAGGTGAGATACTAATGAATATTGTAGATGAGATTATCGAAACTTTGACTGATGCAGATGATGGAGTAACAATAGATGTATCTAAGAAGTGGGCTTGGGGATATGTCACAGCCTGTGTTGGGTTTGATATAATAGATGAACTTCAGTATAACTATTTAATAGAATATATAGACAAACATGGTGAAGACTATAAGCCAGACAAACTTCAGTCTGTGGTCTCGAACCTTGAGAAATTCTTAAGGAGGTTAAGGATTAATGCCTTACATAACTAAGAAAAGAAGTGATGCTCTAGTTCAATTTAGAATAGATAAGCGTTACTTAGCTACAGGGCTTAGGTTTCTAGTTGAGCAGAAGTATCCGATTAGGTTTATGAGTGATATAGTTAGGACTCTCTTCGTGCAAGGGGTAGAGTCACTTATTAAAGAGGGAGAGGTAGAGTTTATTGAGACTACTGAGGATGCAGGGAGGTACCTCGACCACTACATAAATGTTAACTTAAATCCAAGTGGGAGAGGTATTACTAACTTAGCCAAGAATCTACTTGAGGAAGGTGGACCTACTCACCTACTCCCAAATGCTACTAGAAAAGAAGAGGGAGAGGTAGAGTTTGCTGCAAAGATGAAGACGAAGATAGATGGAATGGCGGAAGATCTTAAGCAAAAGAAAGAGGGTAGAGTCTTAACTGACACTTCTGCAATAGTCTCTACTCCTGAGCAAGTTGAGAGAGCTAAGGAACAAGCTGAAGGGAGTGGAGAGTTGGAGGTAGAATCTGAAGAAGACTTTGAAGATTACGAGAACGGCCAAATCGAAGCCTTGAGTGAATTAGATAGTATTCCTGATAAACCTACACCAACAAACGAAACATAGTTTCGTTACACAGGAGGGACTCAATGATTACACTAGATAGAGTACACAGAAACTTGGATAGGGTTAAGATAAAACAAGAGAAACCCGGCCGAAAAGGTGGGATACAATTCATCTTCGAGGATGGATCAGTTGAAGCGTACTCTTATGAGGAAGACGTGGAGATATTTGTTAAAGAGAAGATGGCTGTAGTAACTAGTGAAGAAGAACCACCTGACTTCCGTGTTTTGGCTGAATTGAACTCAGTCAAATAATTTGACTAAGTTAACAAATAAATTGTGCCGAGTTATTGACATGGTTAATTAGTTGTGGTATAATGGGGTATAATTAAATATAGATAGAAGGGTGGTGAAACACTAATGAAAGTAGACATAAATAGGGATGATATAGATATTTACGCAGGTGAACAGTTAGTTTTAAATATCAGTCAAACATCCGATAAAGAAACTATCAATTTATTCTTCTATCCAACTAAGCCTGGTGTTATAGAAGAATCTACAATGCACGAAGAGCATCCAGACTCAGAATGTACTCACGAACTTCTAGTTCCTAGAGATAAGGAGTAGCTAGCTATGAAACTAACCAGCGCAATCCTTTGTCTTAATTGCGATGAAGTCTTTGAGTTTGATAAGGCTCGCAATTATCTTTGTCCGAGTTGCAGTTCTAGTTCTTGTATCCCGCTAAATAGCTTTGTTCATTCTGTGGAAGAAGATACAGTTGTCAAAGTGGATACAGAAGTTAAACTTGAGGAGAAGAGAGCTTTAGCATCGAGGATAATTATGAAGACAAATCTTGAAGAAGCACTAAAATCTCTCTACAACCTCCAACGTAGACCTCTAGCTACCCGCAAGTTTCACCGTGATGAAAAAGGTCATAGATATCCTAACCATCAAACTAGAAAAGTTAAGAAGGAGAAGGAAGATGGAAGACTTTGAGGAACACTTAATTTTGGAGGCTACTCTCCAAGCAGCTCTTATTGATATTACAAGGGTATTGGAGGGTATGACACTACTTAGTATTGAGGGACGCCTTCCTGAAGAAATGACTAGAGAGTTCGTGGACTTGGTAGTAGGTGCTATGAAGAAGGCTCAAGGGTCTGTTTGTGAAGGTTGTTCTGCTAACGAGGGCTGTCATACTAGAGAGAAGTTTCTAACTATTTATGACAGCCTAAAGTACGATGTCTGGAAGTCAGCAGTTGAGGAAAAGCTTAAAGCTATACTAGAGAAGAAACAAACTCCACCCCTCGACTTCTCTAGAAAATTCTTGGAGAATTAAGCTATGAAACTAGGACCTGTATATGCATCCAAGATACTAGCTGACTTCATCAAGTTTATAGGTAGAGAACGTGGCCAGAAGCATGATAGAACTAAAGCTCATAAAGGGCAATTAGCTAAGAAGATAATAAGGAATAGAAGGAAACGTAAAATTCCACGTCCTAGACGACAACAGGGTGGGAGGAAGAATAGGGGAAAGAAGTGAAACCTAATAAAATAGTAATTTGGCAAGTTAAATGTTCTATATGCCGCAAATACTTCGACCAAGCAAAATATTATGTACTCCATGACATCTGTAGCGAAAAATGCTACAGATTGAGATGGGCAAGGATACTACCTTGAACAAATTCAAAGGCCTATTCAATTACTACCAACAAACCTTCGAACTATTCACCGTGGCCACTTCTGAACGTGTAGCTCATGGTAACTTTATGTCACAACTAACCAAGAAAACAGGAAAGTCTTGGCCTATCCTACGCTTCTACTTTGATGGGAGTGTAGATAATTTTTCTATTGATAAAGTTAAGGAGGAATCATGACAAACTGTTTAGATTGTAGATTTTATGAACAATTCCCAGAGGATGAAGTCTGCCTTCACTCTCGTGTTGGAGGTAATTGCTTTGAACCCAAGAACCAATGTCAAACTGATGGATGTTCATACATGGTTGAAGGAAGATGTGTTGCTCTGAACTACAATCCTAAAACCTGGACTTTACGTGGCAACAAAGGCTGTCATGCCTTTACTAAAAAGGAGACCAAAATGTTAGAAGAAAAAGATTGTCGAAGGTGTGAGAAGTTTGATGAGGGACGTTGTGTAGACAGCACCGCGAATTTTGAGGTAAGGATGCCTGAAACTGCCTGTCAAGACTTCACCCCAATCCTCGGCCGAGATTGTAGGAATTGTGAGGGGTTTAATGGAAAGGATCAATATTGTACTAACGCACCAGCTAGCATGGTCGCTCATGTGCTTACGGCGACTTGCGACTATTTCAACCCCATCCAAACCTCCAAACCCTCCCCAACCATCCTCACCTTTCAAGACATTAGAATAGTCAAGGGAGATAAGACTCTAAGCCTCAAAAATATTTGGGACTACAAACCTTGCGGGGAAGAATTCAGGGATATGACTGTAGTCTTTACAAGCAGTGGCTTCAATATTGATTCTGTGATTCCCTTCACTCAAGAAAATCTTGGCTTACTTTCCCCGGCCGCCTTCAACTGGCTCCTTAGTAAAGATTTCTTCCTCAAAGCTCCAAAAGAGGAACCTACCTACAAAGTCGGTCAGTGGTTTGAGTGTTCCTCTGGTGCCAAATACCTAATCTGTAATGATCTAGAGGATGATAAGGTTATATTAATCTACATAGGAGGCGGTCCTGATGCTCCTGGTGTATGCGCAGATGGTGTTGGCTCTACAGTAGAAGAATTAGCCAAACTACCCACTGTAAATTGGAAAAACTTAAAACCAATAAACTCACCACTAGGTTAACTCATGAACCTAACCCCTGAAGAAAGAACTCGACTAGAAAACCGAAAGGAAGCTGCTAGAGTTAAACTTAAAACTATCTACCCAATCTATTGTAGTTTGAAAGAGGAATTACTCAAGTGGGAAAGTCTCTACACTAAGAACTATGTTAGATTTATAGAAGCTGACGAGGCTCTTAGTTATGATAAGATTGGGGAGTATAAGGTTCTCCAACTTAGGAGGAAGAAAGAGAGGGAAGAGAAGAAGTTTGATGAGATAATTAATACTTTAGATACTGAGGGGATTTGTAAGTTAATTCAGAAATTAGAGGACAAGAAAGGAGGAGAGTAAAATGCCTATGAGCTTTCCGGATATGGAGAGTTTAGAACGAGCAGCCGAAATGTGGAAGTTTAGAGAAATCAATCCTGGTGAAACTGAAGATGATTATCGTGAAGCTTTGGCTGACCATGTTGAGCCTGAAGACTTTATTGAGTCTAACGAAATTAGATTCAAGGTTGGCTGGGATCAGTGGAGTGACGAGCAAAATAGAGATATGCTTAGACGCAGACGAATTTTCGGTATGTTAAACTCAGTCAAATAATTTGACTAAGTTTAACTAATTGTGCCAAATTTTACCAAAATACATATTGACATTATCAATTAGATCTGGTATAATCAATTTAACAATGGGGATAATATCCTCGAACTTCCAATTAAATGGGGTAAAGCCCACAGAGTGTTTAGTAAGTAGTTTAATTCTAACGGGAGGTCTTAGTAGGAAGGCCTCCCAAACT
>SDBT01016085.1_pt1 | contig 11864 bp, 10 predicted proteins | sample 2277101 | NCBI WGS metagenome assembly SDBT01 (sample SAMN10404973, study PRJNA504765) | marine sediment metagenome | isolation source: marine sediment core GS10_PC15, 103 cmbsf | place: Arctic Ocean: Southern Knipovich Ridge | collected 2010
CAGGAATAATAACGCCTACCAGGTACAGTAACCTCCATCAATTAACATGTCAGCCCCTGTCATGAGATCTGAAGCGGGGCTGGCTAGAAAGACTACAGCTCCTTGCAGGTCTGTAACGTCCAGCATCTTACCAACCGGAGTTCTCTCCATCCATATCGGCATCACTTTCATACCCTCAGGAGTTTTTAAAAGGTCATCTACTAGTTTAGTTCTCGTATAGCCGGGGCTGATGCTGTTTACGCGTACGCCTTTTGGAGCCCATTCCGCTGCGAGGCTCTTTGTAAGATGTACGACTCCGGCTTTGGAAGCATTATATGCAGATTGATGCTGAGGGGTATTCACTATATGGGCGGACATAGAGGCCGTATTTATAATTTTTCCATAATTGTTATCAATCATTGCCTTTCCTTCATGCTTGCAGCAAAGATAGACTCCGGATAAATTTAAAGTTATAACCTTATCCCATGCATCCTTAGCTTGTGATTCCGCATCTTCCCATATACTAATACCTGCATTGTTGACACCAATCGTCAATTGTCCCCATGTATCAATTATTGCTTTAATACTTCTCTCAACAGCAGCTTCATCTGTCACATCAGCTTTAACTACGATCGCATCTCCCCCCTTATCGAGGATTTCCTGCGCTACTGTCTCCGCTTTTTCCATATTTAAATCCACTATAGCGACTTTTGCACCTGCGTCAGACAGTCCATGAGCAAAAGCCCGGCCTATTCCTTGAGCCGCGCCTGTAACCAGTGCAACTCGGCCATCAAGTCTAAAACGATCAATGACATTATTTACCGTAAGAACAGTATCTCTCATTAATTTACCTCTCTCATTCTAACTGGTATCTGATAATTTTATGTATATTAAACAATGAAGCTCCATTGTCAACGGCATCTGCAGGCACATGCCCTGCCATAGTTACCTAATATCCTTGTATGTTACCACCCATGATTATTATCCATTTCCATTATTATGTATATCATTTTCACATTTTTTACAACATATATTTCATGTTTATTCATTTTTAGGCCGTTATTTTCCTTGAACAAAAACCCTTACCCACAGTATAATAAAATTATCATTAATCTAACAAGGAGGCAGCGTATGTTCCGTTTAGGCGTGGATTCATTTATTTGGACTGAAAATTTTACCAAAAAGGACCTCTGGATAATCTCAAAGGCGAAGGAACTGGGTTTCGAGACGATCGACATATTTATTGCAAATATCGAATCGTTCCCCATGGAACTTGTTAAAAAAGAAGTGGAAAAGACAGATATCGAGGTAGTCACCACATATGGATTGTCGGAAGACGCTAATACCATTTCTCCTGATCCCGAAATAAGGGCAAAGGGAGTGGGGCGTTTAAAAAAACTGATCGATCTTAACATCGCTCTCGGATCTAAGATCACAGCCGGCTTATCTTACGCAGCTTGGGGATACCGCTCCGGCAAACCGCGTACGGAGCAGGAGTGGGAGTGGTCCGTCACTTCTCTGCGCGAAGTTGCAGAGTATGCAAAGAACAGGGATGATTTAATCATCGCCGTTGAGGTGGTCAACCGCTTTGAGACACACTTCCTGAACATCGCAACAGATGCGGTCCAATACTGTAAGGATGTTGGAACCGGCAATGTCAAGGTTCATCTCGATACTTTCCACATGATCCGTGAAGAGGACAATTTTACCAGGGCAGTTGAGACATGCGGCAAGGAATATCTAGGCTATATTCATGCATGTGAAAGTCAGCGGGGAATTCCCGGTTCCGGACTGGTCCCATGGAATGAATTTTTCACGGCCCTGAAAAAGATCGGATACGACGGTCCGGTGGTCATCGAATCGTTCGACCCGAGCTTCGAGGAGATCAACCGTCTCTGCTCGATATGGCGCAAGCTGGCGGATTCCGGGGAAGAGCTGGCGGTAAAGGGCCTTGCTTTTTTAAAAAGTGTTGTAAAGGAAGTCGGGGTGTAAATTTCTTTTCTTAAGATGTTCTTGTTGACAAATCTTCCCTCACCACAGGCAGGCAGGCGATATACAACAAGTTTTATTCAATAGGATAAACTATGGGCCCTTTTAAGAAAATATTAACGATTGAAAATGAAGTGGACGCACTGCTATTGCAGAAAACGCTTGATCAAAGAAAAATACCCTTCGTTCTAAAAAGCTATTATGACTCGGCTTTAGATGGATTATTTCAGTTGCAAAAGGGGTGGGGACACATTGAGGCTCCGGCTGAATACGAGGATGAAATTCTTCAAATATATAACGACATTTTAACGTAAAGTACTAGATAGTAACGAGTTAATAATCCTGTAATAACGAAGGAAAAAATATGAGAAAAAAAGAGAGAGAAATCACTAATTTTAAGGAAATTGAAGAAATAATTGAAAAATCTGATGTATGTCGTATTGCGCTTTCAAATGATAATATCCCTTACATTGTAACAATGAATTTTGGTTATAAAAGAGGTGATAATCCGGCATTATTTTTTCATTGTGCGCGTGAAGGGAAGAAAATAGATATAATTAAAAGAAACAATACTGTCTGTTTTCAAATGGATATTGACCATGAACTGGTAAAAGCAAATATGGGCTGTCAGTGTAGTATGCAGTATAGAAGCGTCGTGGGGGTAGGGAAAATCTCTTTTATAACCAAAAAGGAGGACAAGATAGAGGCATTGAATATTCTTATGAATCATTATACCGGAGAAGAGCAGCATCCCTTTGAAGAAGAAATGATTAACAGAACATACATTCTTAGATTGGATATTGATGAGATTTCCGGGAAAAAATGTAAAGATTAACTTCAAGCACTGTATTTCAGTACACTATTGAGAATATATTGAATAGATTAATTTTAATTTTTCATATGAAATGAAAGGAATAATTACAGATGCCTCTTGCGACTTTTAAAGAAATCCTAAATGACGCGAAGAAAGGAAAGTATGCTGTAGGGTCCTTTAATGCGTGGGACATATACTCTGCGAAAAACATCGTCTCTACTGCAGAAAGTATGCATTCGCCTGTTATTATATCCCTATGGCAGCCGGAGCTTGATTTTGCGGGAGAAAAGGAGCTTTATGAACTATGCGTTTCCTTTGGGCGCTCCTCGTCTGTCCCGGTTGCAATTTTTATAGATCATGCGAAAGAATTGAAAGATGCCGAACGTGCTATCCGATTTGGCGCAACAAGCATTATGATTGATGGATCTCATTTACCGTTAAAGGAAAATATCACTTTCACTTCTCTTGCTGCTGAAATTGCACATAAGTCCCGGGTTTCAATTGAAGGAGAAATCGGGGTTCTGGGAGAAGAAGATGGTTCAGAGCCTGACGAAGCGTACTACACAGACGTAAAGGAAGCGGAAATTTTTGTTAGAGGAACCGGTGTTGACGCGCTGGCAGTCGCAATCGGGAATGCTCATGGTTTTTATAATAAAGAACCCAAACTTGATTTTGACCGTCTGGCAGTAATTAGTTCCTGTGTAGATGTTCCGTTAGTACTCCATGGCGGGTCCGGAATCCCATCAAAAGATTTGAGACGGGCTATCGAGATTGGAATTACAAAGGTTAATATCGGCGCCGAAGCCCGAAGCGCCTTCATGACCGGGCTGCGAAAATCGCTCTTAGAATTGGATGAAAGTGAAAAGTTTCCTCATAAAATTTTCCCCCGCGCTCTGGAGTTCCACGCTGGACTTATCCGGGAAAAAATGGCTGTATTCCTTTCAAATGGAAAGGGATAATGCCCGGGTAAATAATTTAAGATGTTAATCAGGCCCAATACTCTGCCCTTCAACCTGTGCGCCTGAAAAGCCGCGAATTCGATACTCAATTATTTTTTCATGCGGATCAAAAGTGGCCGCTTCATCCAGCCCGAGTGAAGCTGCCGCGGTTTCTATTATCTCCTTCTCAGAGCAGGCCGTTGACCCGCGCTGCTTCTTAATATAATATAGCCCGGCGTCTATTAAAGCCTGTTTGGGAACAAGCCCCACTATTTCAGATCCCGTTATTCTCACACCTGCACCGTCAGCCGCTTCCACGGCCGCCTCAAAGGCGTGATGCATGCCGGTTACGCGGTAGTCCGTAAGATTAACTGAAACCTGGGCCCTCTTATAATCGTCAACGTACCAGCCGATTGCCTTGCAATGTTTTAATTTACCAGGGATCCTGACCGTTTTTCCGTTTTCATCCTTTACGGTTTTCCCCCTCTCTCTTATTTCACCGGCTATCCGCGACGCCGGCCTTTTATCTTTAGAGTTGATATTTATATTATACGCTATCAAAAACCTCCTGGCCCCGATTACGGTAGCACCCGATCTTTTTACCCGCTCATTATATGCAGAGGGGCCGAAATCCGGTTTCCATTCAGGTCTTTTCAGCTTCTCTTCAAGCGCTTCATACCCTCCTGAACGTATCTTTGCGAGATTTTTTCTTTCAGGAGATTTCGCCGCGTTTTCATAAAGATATACAGGGATATTCAGCTCCGCTCCAACCTTCTCTCCCAGGGCCAGCGCAAGCTCAATACATTCCTCCATGCTGATCCCGGTAACAGGAACAAATGGGCATACATCACAGGCCCCCATCCTCGGGTGAGCTCCTTTATGAACAGACATATCGATAAGCCCGGAGCCCTCTTTTATCGCATTGAATGCCGCAGAAAAAACTGCCCCGGGTTCACCGGCAAAAGTGAAAACAGTCCTGTTCGTATCATAACCCGCATCAACGTCAAGCAGTTCAACACCGGCAACCGATCTTATGGACTCCGATATCCTGTTTATTATCTCCCTGTCTCTTCCCTCTGAGAAATTCGGGACACACTCCACAATCTTCATCAGTACTCCGCTCCGCCGCGGCTAATAATCCTTTAAAGCCATGTCATAATATTGTATAATAATTTAAAAGTTTTATCCATAAATAAAATAATCTGAAAAAAGGCTCCCATTGTGAGAATGATGCGGCAGATTATTTTCTTCTCATTGGCATGGTTTATCATAACAGGTTCGCCGACCGTTAATACCAGGGGGATCAGGATGAAGACGTCCCGGGAAATAACCACCGATACACCTATAAAAACGGATAATCCTATCACCATATTCATGTGCGGTGATGTGATGACAGGGAGAGGAATTGATCAAATATTGCCCCACCCCAGTAACCCTATTATTCATGAGCCATACATGAGAAGTGCCAAAGGATATGTGGAAATTGCTGAAGAAGCGAATGGTCCGATTCGACGACCTGCAGGCTTCTCCTACATCTGGGGAGACGCACTCAAGGAATTGGAACGAATGGCGCCGGATTTGAGGATGATTAATTTAGAGACAAGTGTAACAAAGAGTGACGATTACTGGAAAAGAAAGTCTATACACTACCGGATGCAACCGGACAATATTCCCTGCATAACATCGGCCAGCATAGATTATTGTTCTCTCGCGAACAACCACATTCTTGATTGGGGATATTCAGGTCTCACAGAGACATTAGAAACCTTGAAGGAAGTGAATATAAAAATCGCAGGAGCGGGTCAGAATCGTAAAGAGGCGCAAACTCCGGCAGTGATGGAGGTGAAGGGGAAGGGGAGAGTGATCGTGTTCTCCTTCGGCTCAGTAACAAGCGGAATTACTGAAAACTGGGCCGCTTTAGAGGACAGAGCTGGCGTAAATCTGTTAAAAGATTTGTCAGATAAAACAGTCCGGCATATTAAAGAAAAAGTCCGGGAAGTGAAACAGAAAGGAGATATCGTAGTTGCTTCTATTCACTGGGGAAGTAATTGGGGCTATAAGATTCCTTGTGTACAAACGGAGTTTGCTCATAAACTTATTGACTATGCAGGTATTGACCTGATCCATGGACATTCTTCTCACCATGTAAGGCCTATAGAAGTGTATAAGGAAAAACCTATTATCTATGGCTGTGGCGACTTTCTAAATGACTATGAGGGTATCAGCGGGTATGAAGAGTTTAGGGATGATCTTGTCCTGATGTACTTTGTGAGTATGGATCCGTCGACTGGAAGTCTCGTTAGTATGCGAATGACTCCCTTACAGATCAAAAACTTTAGATTGAATCGAGCATCAAAAGAAGATGCACTGTGGCTAAGAAATACCTTGAATAGAGAATGCAAAAAGTTTGGAACTGGAGTGGAATTAAGTACAGATAATGCATTAACACTACAATGGGATTCCTATCAATAATTCTAACAATTCTACAATGGTTTATGCTTGATCCTCCAGGTACCTCTAAAGACGATCTACTGAAACAGATAAAATATAAAATTGTATTTGCGTATTGGTTGTACAGCTGCTAAATTAACAGAAAAGGAGGCCGTATATCATGATCACAGGCACCAACATATCTGATATTATGACTGTTAAGCCGGATAATGAGCTCCCCCCCGCGCCTGCCTTTGCCGAGGGCATAAGGAGGGCGCCTGACAGAGGATTCAGGCTTTCCCCGGCACAAACGGAAACTGCCCTGAAAAACGCCCTCCGGTACATCCCGGAGGAACTGCACGAACGCCTTGCGCCTGAGTTTCTGAATGAGCTTTTTACCAGGGGGAGAATATACGGGTACCGTTTCCGTCCCGAAGGAAATATAAAGGCAAAATCCATAAATGAGTACAGGGGAACCTGCATCGCGGGCAAGGCCTTTCAGGTAATGGTTGAAAATAACCTTGATTTTGACATCGCCCTCTATCCCTATGAGCTTGTCACCTATGGCGAAACGGGCAGTGTCTGCCAGAACTGGATGCAGTACAGATTGATAAAAAAATATCTTGAAATTATGACGGACAGGCAGACCCTTGTCATGGAGTCGGGGCATCCTCTCGGGCTCTTTAAATCCCGGGAATGGAGCCCGAGGATCATTATTACCAACGCTCTAATGGTCGGAATGTTTGACAACCCGGATGACTGGGAAATCGCGGAGGAGATGGGTGTCGCAAATTACGGTCAGATGACCGCTGGCGGGTGGATGTACATAGGTCCCCAGGGCATTGTGCACGGAACCTACAATACTCTGCTGAACGCAGGACGGTTAAAACTGGGTATGGATAAAAATGAAGATCTAAGGGGGCTTCTGTTCGTGTCCTCCGGGCTGGGCGGCATGAGCGGGGCGCAGGCAAAGGCAGTTGAAATCGCGGGAGGTGTCGGAATCATTGCCGAGGTTGATTATTCAAGAATAAAAACAAGACACATGCAGGGATGGGTAGGCAAGTTATCCGCGGATATCAAAGAAGCTGTCAGTATCGCCACCCGGTATCTAAAAAAGAAACAACCTGTATCGATCGGTTTTCACGGGAACATAGTTGATCTGCTGGAATATATCGTTGAGAATAAAATCAGGGTGGACCTGCTCTCTGACCAGACATCCTGCCATGCCCCCTATAACGGCGGGTACTGCCCGCAGGGGATAAGCTTTAAAGAGAGGACACTGCTGCTGAAAACAGACAGGAATAAATTCAGAAAGCTTATTGATAGAAGCTTACGGCGTCAGTTTGAATTGATAAGGGCACTGGTAGACAGAGGAACGTATTTTTTTGATTACGGTAATTCCTTCATGAAGGCGGTTTATGACGCAGGGGTAAAAGAAATATCTAAAAACGGCATCGACGAAAAGGATGGATTTATCTTTCCATCCTATGTTGAGGATATCATGGGCCCGATGCTGTTTGACTTCGGTTACGGGCCCTTCAGGTGGATCTGCCTTAGCGGCAGGCATGAGGACCTGATAAAAACGGACAGGGCCGCTATGGAATGTATAGACCCTGAAAGAAATGTCCAGGACAGGGATAACTACATATGGATAAGAGAAGCGCAAAGCTACAAACTTGTTGTCGGAACAAAGGCGCGGATATTATACCAGGACGAGGCCGGGAGAGCGAAAATTGCACTCAGATTCAATGAGATGGTACGGAATAATGAAGTGGGGCCAATAATGCTGGGACGGGATCATCATGATACCGGGGGCACGGACTCGCCCTTCAGGGAAACTTCCAATATCAAAGACGGAAGCAATGTGATGGCAGACATGGCCACACAGTGCTTCGCTGGCAATGCCGCGAGGGGCATGACCATGGTTTCTATTCACAACGGAGGCGGTGTCGGTATAGGAAAGGCGATAAACGGGGGCTTCGGACTGGTTCTGGATGGACGCAAAGAAGTCGACGAAATAATAAAATCGGCCATACGGTGGGATGTTATGGGCGGAGTTGCCCGCCGCGCCTGGGCGAGAAATGAAAATTCCATCAAGACCTGCATGGAGTACAACAGGATGAATAAAGGAACAGATCATATAACCCTCCCATACATTGCCGGAGAGGACCTGGTGAAAAGGGCAGTATCAGAGGCTTTCGAAAAGAGCCGGCACCTGTAAATAAAATATCTTGAAAAATTCGGCCATGTTACAGGAAAACGCCATGAAAAAGGGTAACATAATTGTTAAAAATGCCGCCGAACTTGTAACATGCAGCGGCTTCAGGGCAAAAGCCGGCGGAGAAATGGCAGACCTGAATATTATCCGTGACGGGGCTGTGGTTGTTGATAACGGCGTCATATCGGCGGTCGGAAAGACAGAAGAGCTTTTATCAAAATATCACAAAGATAATTATGAGGTGATGGATGCGGCAGGCAAGGCTGTTTTACCCGGATTTATCGACTGCCATACTCATTTTGTCTTCGCAGGGACCAGGGCTGATGAATTCCAGTGGAGGCTTCGCGGCAACACTTACATGGAAATAATGCGGAAAGGCGGGGGAATAATTAACACCGTTAAAGCAACCAGAGACGCGTCAAAGCAGGAACTGGTCGAAAAAGGGAAGCTTAGATTGAATTCCATGCTATCCTTCGGGGTCACAACGGTCGAGGGAAAGAGCGGGTACGGCCTTGATCATGACACAGAGATAAAACAGCTTGAGGTTATGAAGGAGCTTGATAATGTTCATCCTGTTGATATTGTCAGGACCTTTTTTGGGGCTCACACAGTGCCCCCGGAATTCAAGGGCCGGCCGGATGATTATATAGACTACATTATTGAAAACGTACTGCCGGATGTATCAGAAAAGGGCCTCGCGGAGTTTTGTGATATCTTCTGTGAAAAGAATGTATTTTCCGTTGAGCAATCGAAAAAATTATTGAGCAGGGCCGGAGACATGGGAATGAAATTGAAGATCCACGCGGATGAGATAGTGTGCCTCGGGGGTGCCGAGCTGGCAGCAGAACTGGGCGCGGTTTCCGCCGATCATCTGCTCCGCGCCTCTGACAGAGGTATAGAAGAAATGGCCCGGGCAGGTGTGATTGCCGCACTACTTCCCGGAACGGCTTTCTGCTTAAAAGAGCACTGCGCAAGGGCCAGGTATATGATTGATAACAACCTCCCGGTGGCGCTGGCCACTGACATGAACCCCGGGACATGCTTCAGTGAGTCCATATCCCTTGTTTTCGCCCTTGCAGCCCTTTATATGGATATGAGCATAGAAGAGGCAGTTACAGCCCTGACTATCAACGCGGCGGCAGCCCTGGGGAAAGCTGATACCATCGGCAGTATCGATGTCAATAAAAATGGTGACCTTATAGTCCTTGAGTATCCCTCATACAATTTTATTCCCTACCGCACAGGTGTAAGCACTGTCAAGAAGGTCATAAAGGACGGTGTGCTGGTCTATGATAAAGAGAGCGGTAAAGGTGTTATGTAACTACCATGCAGCTTTTACCTGACATGTGAAAATTATGCTGATGTAACCATGCCGAAGACAATATTACCTGCTCCTTATCACCCCGGCCCTGTCACAGCAGGAAAAAAGCCGGCACTGTGAACAGTAGGGCGATACAGGGGCGCATAAGTTCTGTCCGAAAGTAACAAGAAGATCGTTATACTCAATCCAGTAGCGGCCGGGCAGCTTTTCGCGCAGGGCGAACTCTGTTTTCTCGGGAGTTTTAGTTTTTACATATCCGAGCCTGTTCGATATCCTGTGAACATGTGTATCCACACATATGCCGGGTTTTCCATAACCCAGCGTTACAACGAGGTTTGCGGTTTTCCTCCCAACTCCAGGCAGCTTCAGCAGCTCATCGATCTCATCCGGCACCCTGCCTCCATTCTCTTCAAGGAGAAGATTGCAGGTACTGACAATGTTCTTCGCCTTGGTCCTGTAAAACCCGGCGGGATAAATTGCTCTTTCAATAACTTCTGTTTTCAGCCGCGCCATTTCAGCCGGGCCCGAGGCAAGCTGAAAGAGCCTTGACGCAGCGGCTCGCGTCACCTCATCCTTCGTTCTGAGTGAGATGAGTGTTGAAATGAGAACCCTGAAAGGATCGTGTTTCCTTGAAACTTCTGTAACGATCGGCTCCTGCCACTTTTCGCATTCTTCCCTTAAAATATTAATTACCGCATCTATATCACTATCTTTCAAAGAACGTACCTCCCCATGGGACAAATTATCGTGACTATCCGGAAAAATATAGTGATATTTATTGCGGTTGAGGACTAAAACCTTCAGGACGTCTTTACAAATGACTGCTGACTTTAAGACAGACAGTAAAAAAATAGAAGCAATGCTCGGGGAAAAGAGGCTCTTTGATCTTAAAAATCTTTTAATGGAAGTAATACCCCAGGATATAACAGAGATCATCGAGCCCCTGGAAACAAGCGAGCGTGTTATTGTCTTCCGCCTCCTCAATAAGGAAACAGCCGCCGAGGTGTTCTCGCACCTTGAACATGAAGACCAGGAAGAGCTGCTCTCACAGTTCGGAATGGACAAGGTAAAGGAAATAATGGAGGAGATGGACCCTGATGACATAACGGAGCTCTTTGATGAACTGCCCGATGAAATGGTAAAAAGACTCATACGCCTTCTTTTGCCTGAAGAACGAAAAATAGTAAACCGGCTGCTCAACTACCCTGAGGACTCAGCCGGAAGGCTCATGACCCCTGAATTCATCGAATTAAATAAGGATAGTACGGCGGAAGAATCCATACAGACAATAAGAAACATCGGTCTTGACAAGGAAACAATATACTACTCCTATGTCGTTGACAGGAAAGGATTCCTGATCGGAATTGTGAGTCTGAAAGACCTTCTTCTTGCAGGTCCTGATACAGCGATACAGGAGATAATGACAACCAACTTTGTGTGCGTGAATACCACAGACGATCAGGAGGATGTGGCAAAGGTCCTCACAAAATACGATCTCACGGCGCTCCCTGTTGTCGACAAAGATAAGAAACTTGTGGGGATAATAACGGTAGATGATGTTGTAGATGTCATCCATGAGGAAGCGACAGAAGACTTTCACAAAATGGCCGGTATTGAAGCAACCGATGAGCCCTATTTCAACACGAAGTTTTTAGTGCTGGGCAGAAAAAGGGCACTCTGGCTGGTTATTCTGCTCATCGCATCATACCTCTCTTCATTCGTGTTAAAAAATTATTCTGATATCCTGCAGATCGTTATTCCGCTGGCATTTTTTATACCGATGCTTACAGGTACCTGCGGAAATACCGGTATGCAGTCTGCCACACTCATCATTCGCGGCCTGGCTACCGGCGAAATTGAAACGAAAGACTTTATTAAAATATTTTTAAGAGAAATACTCATGGGCGGTTTTTTAGGTATAATTTTAAGAAGTTTTTCTTTTATCAGGGCCCGTTTTATTGATGTTGATCCCTTCATCGGGATTGTGGTGGGAATTGCTGTCTTTATAAGTGTAATAGTGGCAAATATTATCGGCACGGTCCTCCCTCTAATACTAAAAAAATTCAGGATCGACCCCGCAATCTCTGCCGGTCCTTTTATTTCAACAATAGTCGATGTGACCGCCCTCCTCATCTACTTTGAGATAGCACAGACCATATTTCACATAAGAGTATA
>SDBT01016086.1_pt1 | contig 11863 bp, 7 predicted proteins | sample 2277101 | NCBI WGS metagenome assembly SDBT01 (sample SAMN10404973, study PRJNA504765) | marine sediment metagenome | isolation source: marine sediment core GS10_PC15, 103 cmbsf | place: Arctic Ocean: Southern Knipovich Ridge | collected 2010
CGTGTCCAGTTTGATAGCGCCCGGAACCCTAGGCTCGCTAGCGGTACCAATCTGAACGCCTTCGGATCCCAGACTGGCGATATTCTCTACTACCTTTGCCCACATATCAATGGGCCAATTCTTCAGGGGAGACCAGCCAGCCATCGTATGAATTACCACCTTGCCGGTACCGTGGAGAGCGCCGTAATCTAGGTGCTCCTGCTTAAATCCCATCGAAAGATCGGTGCTCACAGGGACTCCGGCATCCTCGCAGAAGAAGTGAGCCAAGTGCTGACGCATCGGTACCTCAGGATACTGCTCCTTCATCGGGTACTGGAAGGCAAGCACTTTGTCAGCCTTGGGTAGGTTTTCCGTCTGCTTCAGGATCTCCCCCCAATTGTTTCCCGGGACCGCTACAACCTCGTCAACGTAGGGATTGTCTTCGATAGCGGACAGAGACCCAGGGTGGCAGACGTACCGCACATGGTATCCCTGCTTCTTAAGACCCTTGCAGGCTGCCGTGGACATGATAATGTCACCCAAGGCACCGGGACGCATTACCTGAGCTATCTTCTGCTTAGGGGCCGCTTCTCGGTCTCCTCCTCGGGTCGCTCTAAGAGCCGTGAGGCGTGCGTCCCAATCCCTGTCTGGTTCTCCAATCCGCTGAGCGGCAATTTCGGCGTATTGGATGGCCTTGTCAATATTCCCAAGGTGCTCCCAGCACCAGCTCATCAACCTGAACGGCTGGTCCTTGTATGCTCCTGTGTTTAGGAACATCAACGTGTTGGGCAGGGTTTGTGCGGCAGCGTGAACAGCCCACGAAATAGCAGCCTTGTAGTCTTTCTGTTGGTACTTCAGGCGGGCGATAGACATGTAAGGCTCGGCCCAATGGGCGTTCGTAGCCAGAGCGTTACAATATGATCGCATTGCTTCCGGGGTTTTGCCCATACTTTGGTTGCAGTACCCCTGATACATCCAGGCCCAAAAACGCTCATCGTGCCACCCGAGGCCCCCATCGAGATAGATCTTGTAGCGCTTCAGAGCCTCTTCGTTTTGGCCACCTTCTCGGAGACCGTTACCTAGGTAGAACAAGGTTCGACCCTTGTCGTCATGGGTTCCAGGGCAGTAGGAGCACGGAGTGGGTCCTTCTTCTTCCGCTGCCAAAAGGATACGAATGTTACGTCCCGGAGCATCCTTAGGAGTCGGAAGGTGCCGCAGCGTGATATCGTCACACTTCAGCTTCAAGCCCTGGTAGCCTCCCAAGCATATGTACTCGTGGCACTTGTCGTGGAAATGCGGAAGGAAAGAGTTTCCCCCCTTGTTCGTGCGGGCTTCGTTGCGCCAGAGTCGGCAATGGAAGAACGTGTCTCCACCGTAGATTAGCCGCCAATCCTGGGGATTATCAGGATGCGAATCGAGGAGAGCCGTGATCTTGTCTGGGGCATCGTCAGATAGAACATCGTCGCAGTCCATCCAGGCTACGTGGGTGCCTTCGCACGCCATGATAGCCTCGTTCTTGGCTCGGGCGAAGTTGTCGTCCCAGAATCCGTCCAGTATGCGTGTTTTGATGCCTGTCCGCTCACCAAATGCCTTTATAATGTCAGGCGTGGAATCATCGCAGTTGTTGAGGTAAACTACTACCTCCCAGGCCAAGGGCTCGATACTGTCGAGCATGCGCCCTATGACCTCCTCCTCATTACAGGAAACAACTGCGAAACTGATGCGTATGTCTTCAGCGATCCGGCACTGCCAGTCCATCTGACCCGCCTCCCCCTGCTCCCACTCATCGAAGATGCGGAAGCCTTCTTGCTGAGCCAATTTGCGAAAGGATTCTCGGGAGAAGAGAATTGGGTGAATTTGGTAGTGCTCATCCGTAAGGTGACTGTCGATACCTGCCGTCTTAACCTCCGGGGTGCGGATATAGAGCACGCCGGTATCGGACAGAAGAGAACGAATCTTGCGCATCGCTGCGGCAGGGTCGGAGAAATGCTCGATGCAGTGGACGAGGGTGATAAGGTCAAATTTCTTGTCCCCGAAATCGTGCTCAAGGAAGTTGTCCATAATCATCGTCACACCCAGCTCGTCACCGAACTCAACGACCCCCTCGAAGCCGTCGATGCCTACGACATCTTCGACACCTAGATCCTTGAAGCATTTCAGGAAGTACGGATACTTCGACCCGATATCCAGAACGGACGCAGGCTTGTGGGCGTAGAACAGCCGAGCGGCCAAGTCCTGATTCAGGAGACAAACAACTTCGGTCATGGCCTCCCGGCCCGTCTGTGGCTGGAGGCCAGACTCGTACCTAAAGGTAGGGGCGGGATACTGTGCCCAGAGGCCACAGGCATTACAAGAAAGGTAAGGAGTCAGGCCAGCAGTTGAGCTTTCAGTGCTAGCGAACTCCCCACCACCACAAACGGGGCAGATGCTCGACATGCAAGGTCTTTAGTATAGCTGAGACTTACGGAGCGGTATAGTCCGCAATTTCTCCCGGAGTCATCGAGCTTCCGCTGTCGTTTCTAACGATTAGGATGCCACGAGCCACATAATCCTGCAAGTTGGCACGAAATTGCATGCCTACCGGCTCTTTGAGGGCTGTCTCGAACACGTCGCTCTGGAGCGTAACTCCCGAAACGGGAACATCTAGTCCGTAAGAAGGATCGAATTCAGCAGTATCCGGGTTCCAGGCATTACCGCCGCGCACAACGGAAGAACCACTGGTGGGGGACACATGCACTACGACAGCCTTGGTTGTATCTACAGGATCGGCTGCCTCAAACGCGCCAGTGGCACCTTCAGCTACGGGAAAAGTTCCGTCATCTAGGATGTTCGAAGAGCCTGTGAGGCGCTGAGCGCTGGCGATGTATCCGGTACCCGTAACCGCCGAAAGACGAGGCTCGTGGAGCTTCGGGTAGCTATTGGGGATTTCCCGGGAAGCAAACTGGGCAAGAGGACCAGAACCTGTTAGGGCTGCGGGGTCGATTGTGATGTTAATGGACATTTCTATCTCCTACGGGGCCAGAACTGCTAGAGTTTCTGAGAAATCGAGGTAAGTAATCATAGCTTGATTGAAATTGATTCCATCATTTCTTTCTAAAGCCTGCATTGATATAGTAACGGGTGCAAGATTAGATACATCCAACCAAAAATGATTATACGCGGATAGGCCACTTCCCCCAGCCCCGGTAGTAAAGCCATTGAAAGCCCACATTCCTTGGTCAACGCCATCCATCAGTAAACGCTGTTGGAGGGCTGTTTGGGTTGTTCCAGCAACAGCCTCATAATTTCCCTGCGCTATGACGTAGACTTTGGAACTGGGGGTAGAACGAAAACTAAAATCTAAAACTAGGCTATGAATTGTTGTCCATACACCAGTAACAAGAGGTAGATCAACGACAGCACTAGATTTTGATTGACCTGAGTTTAGAACGCCCGGAATCCCGTTAAACAGCGGCCTAGTTGTCTGGGACATACTATCGAGCCAGTTTAGAGGATCAGAACCTCCAATATCGTGCCTACCGCTATGGCCGTGTATATCCATCGGGTCAGCGTTGTTTTTCTCGAACCGGGTAGCCGTATTCAAGTCCATCACATGACCAGGCCGGAACGTCAGATGCGGCGTGCCGTCAGGAACGTGCTGGATGAAGAACGTGTTGTCCGGCGGCTTGGCGAGCAGCCATTGTTCGTTACCGCGATCCGACAGCACGAAGTGAGAGTTCTGAGCAGATGCTTGCCCTGAGTCGATTGTGACGGTCGTGTCGGCGTCCGCATCGTTATCCACGCGAAGCGAGTTACCCTGGATGCGGGCGCTGCCTGCTACGTGCAGCTTAGATGAGGGCGCACCAGTTCCGATACCCACGTTACCCACAGAGTCAATTACTATGGAACTCGCGGCGGCTGTTTGGTGCATCCGCATAATGGTATTGCCTGTGGATTCCGAGGTCCATCGAAGATTATTGGAATTGTCTTTACCAACACGCCAAATAAGGGTCCCACGGTCTATGTGGTTAATGTCGCTAAATTGGGCATCTAGCACTCCCGTCCGCAAGTCTATAGAAAGATTGGCGTCAGTGTTTTGGTCAATGGGGCGAGAACCGTCAGCCAGGAAGTAGAGGGTGTGATCGTCCTGATCCAGCCCTGTCAGACCACTGTGGACTGTAATTCCTCCAGTTGGACCAACCGGGCCTGTGTTGCCTGTCAGACCAGTGCCACCCGTATTTCCGGGGAGGCCAATAGCAACACCACTTACACCCTGCTCGCCTTGGATACCTTGCGGACCACTTACACCAAGCGGACCCGGATGTCCTGTTTCACCCTGGAAACCTTGGGTTCCTGGGCTGCCTTGGGGTCCGGTCGGGCCAGTGGTTCCTGTCAAACCGGTAACACCGTCCAGACCGGTTCCTCCGGTATTGCCGTCCGTGGCACCAGTCGGGCCAGCAAGACCAACGCCTGTGGGTCCAGTAGATCCTGTGAAGCCCACGATACCCTGGATACCTGTGCTGCCAATAAGACCAACGTCCCCCCGGGGTCCGGTGCTTCCGGTGCTTCCTGTCTGACCAGCAACGCCAATTCCTTGGGGTCCTGCGACGCCTACACTACCCGTAGAGCCCGTAATCGAGAAACCCTGGACTCCGATGGGTCCCCGGACTCCTTGAGCGCCTGCGGGGCCTGTGAAGCCCCCCGTGCCCTGTGCGCCTGTGGGGCCTGTGGGGCCTACGGTACCTGTAGGGCCTGTAATAGACGCGCCCGGGGCGCCAGTTACACCTACAACGCCCGTTGCGCCCGTTGCGCCCGTCTGTCCAGCGCCGGACGCACCTTGTACGCCAGCACCGGTTAAACCGGTGGCACCAGTTACGCCTGTTTCACCTGTTGCACCTGTAAAGTCGGCCATTTGTACCCTCTAAGTCAGAAATAACCTACGTCTTGATGATATATCGCATCACGATGTAGGGTTGGATATTGTTGTGAGGCTGGTCTCCACCCGCGGGATTGATGGTAGAACGGACCGGTCCAGGATCGTTAAAACCTGTTATGAGAAAATCACCGTTAAAGTTGTTTTGATTTGTCGGAAAAGTATGCGAATGGGAAGGCATTTCTGCCTCTGTTAGAGTGTGCTCCTTCTCACCACCAATCTGCCCTACGGTTCCGAAATCGGGGTCAGCATTTAGCTGGCCGACAGGAACCCTACCTGTCATGTTGGGAAGGTTGAAGGTGGTTGCCCCATCGCCAATACCGTATGCAGTACCGATCGCGGCGAACAGATTAGCAAACGTTGCACGACTTACGGCCTGACCTTCTGCTTCCAGCCAGCCCGCAGGAGCGGCAGCGGACGGAACAGCGTAAGGGATAACCATGCCTACCTGACAAACGTCTGAGAAGACGTTGATTGTCTGCGAAAAAGTATCCGTTATCCTGCCGTCAGAGGGCAATATAAGCTCGGTGTTGGCTTGGACTGTGTTACCCTGAACTGCCCCTGCTGCTACCATGTTGCCACTGACATCTGCATTGCCTACACACAGGAGCCCGGTGGACTTCACAGTACCGCTTACATCCAATTTAGCGGCAGGCAGGTTGATACCGATGCCCACGTCACCGCCGCCACTAATAACGAGCGAGTCAGTTGCGGCACCGTCCTCAATCAAGAAAGGCTCGTTGTTGCCGTCGTTGCCGCGAACAGCAAAGTTTCCATCAGCCTTCTTCGCCACAGTCCACGCTGTAGTGGCCGCGCCTTGAAGTTCTACGCGAGCCTCGTTGTTGTTGGAACTGTTGATGAAGATGGAGTTAGTATCGCTGCCATTGGCATGTATTTCTCCACGAATTATACAGTCACCCTTAACGTCTAGAGCAGCCTGAGGGGTGGATGTGAGAACTCCAACCCTTCCCACAGTAATGAATATTGCTTTGCCATTATCTACGTGAGGAACAATAGAAAAAGGTGAATTTGCACTTATTGAATCGTCTATTCGAAAATTATTATTATCATCCTTTACAATTAACCACTTTCTAGAACCCCTGTCTTTGAATTCTAATAGTGAGTTTGCAATACCTGTATCACCACTATCTAGAGTAACAGCAAGATCGTTATCCGATACTTTTCTAATCGTTACATTACCCTCGTATTCTCTAGTACCGTCTACCAAGCTGTACTGGAGGTGGCCTGCGTCGTTATCCCGGTTCGTCAAGAGATCGTGGTTATTGGGACCAGTCTCGCCCGTGGAACCGCTCGCTCCTGTTAGACCGGTTGCGCCGGTCATGCCAGTAGCTCCAGTTTCGCCCGTGGTGCCTGAACCAAGGGCTCCGGTGTTTCCGGGGTTGCCTGTGTGGCCAGTCGGACCAGTGCTACCCGCAGTGTTGCCGGTGTTGCCTTGGATTCCGATACCTGTGGGACCAGTGGGACCAGTCGAGCCGGTGACTCCCGTACCGCCCGTTCCACCCGTGGAGCCGTCCGTAGAACCAGTAGCGCCGACAGAGCCCGTGCCTCCGATACCGCCCGTGCCTCCGGTACCGCCCGTGCCTCCGGTACCACCAGTCTCGCCAGCGCCTGTGGGTCCGACACCGCCTCCCGCACCAGGGGGTCCAGCGGGACCGGTGGGTCCTGTATTGGCCGTGTGGCCAGTTGAGCCTGTAATGCTCTGGCCAGCGGAACCAGTGACGCCTGTGTTACCGCTAAGTCCTTGGGTACCTGCTGTACCCTTCTGTCCAGTTGAGCCGGTAGGACCGGTGCTACCAGTGGGGCCGGGTGGGCCGACAGAGCCAACCCCTTGAATCCCGGTAGCACCGGTCTCCCCTGTTTCACCCGTAGGTGCGCCAGGGGGTCCGGTTGGACCAGTGGGGCCTTCTTGCCCTACTGGAACCCAAAATCCACCATTCTGGCTAGGTACCCCACCCGCAGGCGGAGTCGTCAGAGAGGTGTCAAGATAGTACAGCGTGCCGGTGTCAGCAACGAGAATGACCTCGCTATTCTGGCCGTCGGCAATCGCCTGGAGTTGAGTAGTGTTTGTGACAGGGGAGCGATGGGGCGTGGGCTGAGAAGATGACTCGGGGCTGGACGAACCTCCGCCCCCACCGGCTCCATCTGCCTCCAGCGCGTGTTCTTCTGTTTCGTAGGGTCCGCTCGGATCGTGGGCCATTATGCTCCTGCCTTTGCTTTCTTGATGTCCCAGTTTGTAGCGTTCTGGATCACTTCGACGTTGAAGTCGAATAGGGCAGCAATGGCGTATATGTGCGCCAAGAATGCTTTAGTGTCCAGCCAGGACTGCGGCGGCACCGTAAGGGCTTCCGTGGCGTGCCGCAACATATTCGCCGGTCCTGATAAAATAACACTGGGGCGAGCAGGATACACGTCTGCGGTCCTTAGAGCTTGCCCTAGATTTCCAACCACTTCGCTGGATCTGGTGCCCTGTATGGGCAAATGTACTACTACTAGATAGCGTTTTGACATTAGAATACCGACCATTTGTCGCCAAGGTTCACAATGGAGACACTTTGATAATTGACAGTAAGAACGAAGGTGGCAGCGCCGTCTATCTGTTCTGACGAGTTGCCGTCGATGGTAATGTTGGCCCCATTCGCGAGTCCGGCGACATCCTTGATGTGATACACCTTGCCTGTAGCTGCCGAAGCGACCGGAGGTAGAGTAATAGTAATGCTGCCAGCAGTTACGTCGATGAAGGCACCATCATCGACCCCCAACGTCAGGGTAGTGCCCACAGTGGTGATATCGAGATTGTCGGAGCCGGTAGCACCAGTTACACCAGTAGATCCTGTCTCTCCTGTGACACCCGTGGAGCCCGTGGCACCTACGTCACCTTCACGGTTGAAGACGATGACCATAGGGGCATCGTCGGCAAAGTCTGCGCCCGCACCTCCAAAGAAAGATACAGTAAGCTCGAAGTAGGTAGTCTGGTCAATGGCTGTGGCTGTAACATCGTAAAGTTTGAATATGCTAGAGTCGGCACGATCCTGCACCCTGATCTGGTCGCCTGCGTTGATTGTGGACAGGAACGCAGAGATGTCGATTGCAGGTGTTTCCGTTGTGTCCGCCACAAACAGGGCTGTTGCGCTGTTCTGGGTAGCATTGTTGAAGCGAACGTCACCAACAGCGATACCAGCGCCAGCCGTGGACGTTGTGTCAGCACGATAAGAGAATCCCACACCAACAAGTCCGTTGAGTCCCGTGTCGCCCTGGGAACCTGTCACTCCGGTTTCACCCGTGGCTCCAGTTGACCCCGTAGCGCCTGTTCCCCCTGTCAGTCCGGTGGTCCCTGTTTCTCCTGTAGCGCCAGTGAGACCTGTAGAGCCAGTCTCACCAGTAGCGCCCGCCTGGCCAGCTCCAGAGTTCGTACTGGTACTGATAATGGTCCAGTCAGAAATACCGTTAGAAGTATACGTTCGAGCAAGGTTGGCCTCCGCGATAATGTCTTCAGTGGTGCTATTGACAGTATCAGAGCCGCCCGGTGCAACAGTAATGGCACCATCACCAGCGTTACCGCTAAAATCCTTGACGGTAACCTGAAGGCCGTCGTTGGCAGCAGCATCCGGTAGCGTAACCGTTACAAGTCCCTCGCCCCCACTACCTTGCGGAAAATCATTGATAATGTCAGCATCAGAGATAGATTCAGAACCAGCGGTTGTAAGGTCTCGTACAAAGTTTCCGTAGTCCTTACCAATGTCAGGTTCAACGGCGAAACCAAGTCTGTACCAATGTCTAAGGTTTGCTGAGGAAGTATAGCTACCGAAGTCAAAAGCTAGGTCTACCGCACCACCACTACCAGTGTTGTATACGGAAAGAACTTCTGCCGCTGTAAGCTCCACATTCCAAATCGCGGCAGAGTGCATTATGCCCTGACCAGTGGCGGCACCGGTCTGGTCGCTAGTAATCTTGATTCTCCTGGCGGTATCGGTCATGGCCAGTGACTGGTCAACAAGCTTCGTGGGGACAACCTCCACACCATTTTCGTAGAGCGTCAGAACTTGTCCAGGCCCATCCCAGGTAACACCCAAGTGAATCCAAGTTCCTACAACAGCGGCGGCAACTGGCCACTGATATGTCTTGAACGGATTTGTAGTGGCGTGGTCAATTCGAATCTGATATTCTGAGCCCGTATATTGCAGGAAGATATCATTGTCATCGTCAGCATCTTCAGTAATGCCAAAAATAGCAGCATTACCAGTGGTAGTCGGCTTCCACCATACGGACAAAGACCACACGTTGGCGATGCCAACGGTGGACGCAGACGATTGTAGCCATTCAAGATCGCTAAAGTCAACCGACTTTAGATCAGATTGGAATCCCGGGGAGAACGCAGGCCCGCTTACAAGAACCTGATCCCGAGTTCCGTCCAATACGATACTCTCCGTAACCCCCAGCGACGGGTTCGGGATGATTCTAGATTCTTTTCTGTTCTTGTAGTGAGACATCAGTATCCACAGTCAAACGCTCGGGGAAGAAACCCCAAGTGCGTGAAGTTACGCATTTTTTGCGTGTATAGGTCGGCCCCAACACTGAAATCCCGATTTCTCGGGTCTCCAAAGTAGAGATAATCGACCGAAATCATTCTATCGTCTCCAGATCTGAATATGGGAATTTTCCACTATGATTGTATTTGATTCGTCAGCTACATTCTGAGCAAACTGCAAAGTAAGCTGTCCCGCCGTGGCTGCTGTGATGATAAAACCAGACAGCGAAACCCACCTACTGCCGCCCGAACCGAAAAATCCCTTAGAGGACCCGCCGCCAGTAGGACCGTCAGCAGTCCAAACACCCCCACTGGTCCAAATCGCGCCTCCGGTGCCTCCCCATTCAACGCTAGAACCAGATGGCCCAATGAATGTGAACTTTATGTCGGGAGTTGTCCCGGTGCTATACTTGATTAAGGCGGTGAAAAACAAGCGCTCATACTGAGAAATAGGAACTGAAAGATCCGTAACGTCAACCAGAGTAATGGAGTTGTTGACAGTCTGGTTTGCTCTCTTGGTCAATATTCCGTCCACTAAGGTGGCAGTTCCGTCGTCATTGATGGCACGTTTAGTGGTCCAGTCTATACTGTTCCATGTCCCAGAATTTGTACGCTGAGAACTGAATGCGTCTATAAGAGTTTCATCGCCGTCGGCACTAACGCTAAGACCGGCAGCTACACAATCTCTCGCGTGGCAATTAGATACCGTTGTACGAAGTGACCTAATCTGAAACCCCATAGCCAAGGAACCTAGCATTGCACAGTCATGAAAGCCAATATCCAGGCCCTCGGGGTGTGTATCGAAACCAGAGCCTCGTCCATTTCTGACTATACTGTGTGATATTCTACTTCCCATCGGTATGCCATAACCCAAGCCCAGTGTCGCAGTTGTATAACCATGGCGTACACGATCAAAATTCAATCCTGTAGCTATCAAACCTTCATTCAGATCAAGTTCAACTACAGCATACCCAAACTTGCCAGTCTCCCCCTGTATACCGTCTGACAAGAAGTCAAACCCAGAAACGTTTTCCACACGTGCGTTCAAACAACCCTGCAACCCGATAAAGACATTTGGAAGCTCCCAAGCTCTAACTTCTTTTATTACAGGACGACGACACCAAATTATCTCCATAACGTTGTCGTCGTTTACGCCGCCACCTACTATGAAGTTGTTACCGTCAAACCCGAGCCTACTTACTTCGAAATCATCTATCCAAGAAATATTCTGCACTTCTGCTGTGTTGCCTGTGGTGTGTGCAAATTTAAGAGGGGCCGAGAGAGTCAATACATCTGTGGCTATCGAAAATACATGTACGAATTCCGCTCCTTTGTTAGTGACGCCACTACCACCAACGGCTGTTGCGTCGGACAAAAGCACAATTGTACTTCCAGCAACAATATTTGCGCCCTTACCGGCCGACAAAGTGAGGGTAATATCACCCGCTGCTGCTGAAGCGTCCAACGTATTGGTTTGGGCTGTGTTTCTAAGAGAGAACGAACCCACCTGAATGAACTCAAGGCTCTCCGATTTCTTCAAAATAGATCTGTCCTCCCCCTCACCCCGTAGTTTGATGTCGCTAGCAGAAATCGTCATAGTCCCTGAAACTAGGTACACTCCTGCGGGAAAGAATACTTCGCCCCCGCCAGAGGCGTCGGCAATTGCGGCGTTAATTGCCGCTATGTCGTCGGCAACCCCGTCGCCCACGGCTCCATAATCTTTTACGTTGAAAATTTCCTCTGTTTTCGTTGCCAGGTAACTCATTAGATGACCATCCAGTTTGATCCGTCCGTCACCAAGGTGACTGACTGGTAGTTAAGGTTCATGACAAAGGTCAAAGCACCGTCAATAGTTTCAGACCCGTTGCCCTCGATAGTAATGTTAGAACTGTTTGCGTTTCCATCTCGATCCTTGATGTATATCACCTTACCTGACCCTGCGGTGGCGGCAACCGGAAGCGTAACGGTGATTCCACCAGTTGTACAGGCAACAAGGTCTTCTGTGGTAATTTCCCCAGTGGCACCCAGGGTGGTAACTCCCAGGGCGTCAACCGTGCCGGTAACGCCAGTTTCTCCCGTGGCACCTGTCAGACCTGTAGTACCCGTCTCTCCCGAGGCACCTGTTAAGCCCGTGGCGCCTGTAAGGCCCGTGGCACCTGTGGAACCAGTAACACCAGCGCCAGCAGCACGGATGAGACTCAGGTTGCCGTTGACGACGGTATACGAGATAGATCCTGCACCTTCGTCTGCTCGACGGGCTCTAACATCAACCCGATCGTTGGCACTAAGCTCAACGATACCCGCCGCTGAAATGGAGCCGATGCCACCAGAAGCGGGGAAGTCGCGGTGAACGTTGATCGAGTTTTCCACAACGTCGTTGACGAAAACGCTATACTCAATTTCTGTCGTTGCCAAGATGTTTTCTG
>SDBT01016087.1_pt1 | contig 11862 bp, 12 predicted proteins | sample 2277101 | NCBI WGS metagenome assembly SDBT01 (sample SAMN10404973, study PRJNA504765) | marine sediment metagenome | isolation source: marine sediment core GS10_PC15, 103 cmbsf | place: Arctic Ocean: Southern Knipovich Ridge | collected 2010
ATTCATTAATAATCCCACAATTGATTTCAGGCTATCCAGTGGTGCTGAGAGAGTGGTGCGAAAGGAGAAGATTGCCAGGATACTCTTTCACATTAGAGACAAAGAACTTCTAGGTATACCGGGGAGTGATATTTTCTATATGGTCAACGGAGATGTTTTTGCCGGGAGATTTACCGACGAGGTACTCCAGGTGAAGACAGCCTACGCCGATGTCACTATTGGAGCAAATACTATAAGAGATATTTCTTTTGTTACCGAACAGCAGGTTTTTGCAGAGATTACTCTCTATAATGGCGACGAGATCAACGGAGTTGTGCGGGATGAGGATATCCACATTAGTCTCGATGCCGGACCCCCCATTATTATTTATCAAGGGAAGATCAAAGAGGTCCGTATGAGGATAGGGTATGAGCCTGTGGTAATTGTTCCAGTCACAACTCTCACTCCTGTTTCTGTAACAGACGACATGGTCCTTATCCCTGACGGTGAGTTCCTAATGGGCTCCAATTATGGACATATTGATGAGATGCCCACCCACAAAGTCTACCTCGATGGCTTCTATATAGATAAGTATGAGGTTACCAACCTTCAGTTCTCTGAGTTTCTTAACCAGAAAGGAAATCAGGAAGAAGATGGAGTAGCCTGGCTTGATACGAGTGATGCGGACTGTGTTATTGAGTATAGAAACGGTAAATACCAACCTAAATCAGGCTATGAAAACCATCCTGTTACCGAGGTCTCCTGGTTTGGAGCCATGGCCTATGCCGAGTGGGCAGGCAAGAGACTTCCCAGCGAAGCTGAATGGGAAAAAGCAGCTAAAGGAGGTTTAGTAGGGAAGAAATACCCCTGGGGGGATAGCATTGATTCTAGTAAGGCAAATTATGGCGAGAATGTAGGCCAGACTTCCACGGTAGGACGATATCCTCCCAACAACTATGGTCTTTATGATATGGGTGGTAATGTCTGGGAGTGGGTGAGTGACTGGTATGATGAAGACTACTACTCAAGCAGTGACTCCTACAGGAACCCCCAAGGTCCCAATTACGGTTCTGAGCGTGTGATTCGTGGGGCTGGCTGGAGCAATAATGCTGAGTACCTGCGCTCTGCTAGTCGAAGTTATGTTAATCCGGTCAGCACCAGCAACCATCTGGGCTTTCGCTGCGCTAAGTCTCCCTAGGTAGCGTATGTAGATTATCTTGAAATATGGGAATTTTAAAAAAGCTCTGGAAAATGCAAGAAAATTTTCCTTAACTTAGAAGGTTGAAGATTTATACGGCTGCCGAAGGACCCTTTCTGAAGAAGCCTTATTAGTGGCATCCTGGGGGGGACTCGAACCCCCAACCTACAGCTTAGAAGGCTGTTGCTCTATCCAATTGAGCTACCAGGATACAGAATACATCTCGCCCATCAAAGGGCCCGCAGTGCATTTATGCTCTGAGTCTTTGATACTGTTTTACTAAAGATCTTTCTTACAATCTTCTCACGTGTTTATTGTAATCCTCAACAGTAATTTCTATTTCCGGCAGGATTTATCCTGCCAAAGCACGAGCCAAAATCCTTCCTTTGTGGTCTGGTAATGTAGCAGTTCTTCATGCTTCTTCTGGTCGGGGCGGTGAGATTCGAACTCACGACCTCTTGCTCCCAAAGCAAGCGCGCTAACCAGGCTGCGCTACGCCCCGCACCAATCTGCTTACGATTATATAGTAATTACGGAGAGCGTCAAGAAATACCTCAGGACAATTTCTTCCGTCGCTGTGTAGTAGCTTCTTATTCTTTCTACTCAGCTTCTCGTCTCGGGAAAGATATAAAAGACTTTGAAGGGGGAAATAGACCTTTGCCGATTCCTTCGGAATTCCCCCCCTCAACGGCCCTTGGCCTGCTCCCCCCAACTTCGGGAAGAGCCAGAGCATCGTCGCTTTGCTCCTCAAACAGTATATTTTTCTTTTTCCTCAATTCGAAGCTTGGTTAAGGTTGCTCCTGTAAGGCTTCTTCAGAAAAAGTCCTTCGGTAGACCATATAATTATCTAGTTCATCAAGAAAAGCTTCTTTTTTATTTTAGTTTAGGGGGGGTTGACAATAAGTAAAATTAGTATATAATAATATTAGCATATTCTAAAGTAAAGGAATAGGACTATGTTTAGTCAAGAACATTTAGAGGAATTAGCTGAGTGTTTAAAAGTCCTTACCCATCCGGTAAGAATAAGGATTCTGGTGGAACTTAAGGGAAGGAGTGTATGCGTAAACGAACTTTGCCAAAGAATTGGGGCCAGTCAGTCTAATATTTCTCAACATCTTACTTTACTTAGATATCAAGGATGGATAAAAAAGCGAAGAGAAACAGTATATAATTACTACTCTCTATCGAATAAGAATATTTCTTCTGCTCTGGAAGAGATATGCGAAATTATCTCTCAATTTGAGTAGGAGAAACCTTTAAGGAGGTAAAAGAAATGGTTCTATGCGATCCATTTGGTGATTTGTATTATGTGAAAAGAGATATCGGTAGAATGTTCGATGAGTTTTGGACAGGAACAGTAAAAGAGAGAAGAGAACTCCCCGCACCTGAAAGGGCGAAACTTCCACTGGAAAGAGAAAAAGGGTTCACGGCAGTTGCCACGGCGGATTTAATAGATAGAAAGGATGCGCTGGTCATAAGGGCGGAGATCCCTGGTGTAACCAAGGATAACATCAAGGTTAACGTAACGGAAGATAGAGTAAATGTCTCGGCAAGACTGGAGAGAAAAAAAGAGGAAAAAGAGGACAATTATTACTGTTACGAGCGCAAATATGGAGCCTGGCAGAGAAGCTTTTCTCTTCCTGAAAGGGTAAAATCCGAGCAAGCTAAGGCCAAATATAAAGACGGAATTCTGGAGATTACCCTGCCCAAAATTCAGGAAGAAAAGGAAAAAGAGAAAGAGCTTAAGATTGAATAGATTTTAATTTGAGGGCTGCCTTTAAGGCGGCCCTCAAATCTACTATGGAATAACAAACAGAAGGAAATGATAGAAAAGGGAAGAGAAAGCCTTTATCACGACTATCTGGAAATCATCGATTTATTTCGTTCATATCTAAGGAGAAAGACAAAGACGGAGAAAAATCAGCGATACCAAAAGCAAGGGAATAATGCAGGAGAAGAAAATTCGCGGGTACTCCTGGGAAACCTGTACCGCTCCATCAAGAGTTGTCAGAAGTGTTCTCTTCATAAATTACGAAATAATCTGGTCTTTGGTGCAGGTAATCCTGATACAGAATTAATGCTAATAGGAGAGGCACCTGGAAGAGAGGAAGACTTTCAAGGCAGGCCTTTTGTGGGAGCAGCCGGCAGGCTTCTCACAGAAGCTTTGGAGCGAATTGGATTATCCCGCGCGGATGTTTATATTGCCAATATTCTTAAATGTCGACCCCCCGGTAACAGAAACCCTCAGCCGGAGGAGATTGAAGTTTGTTTCCCTTACCTGGAACGTCAGATAGAAATTATCAAGCCAAAGCTCATATGTACTATGGGTAATTTTGCCAGCCAACTACTTTTGAAAACTAGCCAGGGTATCACTCATATCAGAGGAAAGATTCAATGCTACAAGGAGAATACTTCCGTCATTCCCATCTTTCATCCCGCTGCTTGTATTTATAAACCTGGATGGGGCAGGAATTTTTTAGAAGACTTAATGATGGTTCGTGATGAACTTGGAAAGAGAAATAATTCTAAGAAGATAGTATAGGAATTTTCTTTTTGGACATGAATCTGCGAAAAATTGTGTCCCAATTTTGCTAAAAAGGATGGGTATTCTATCTTTTTTGGGAGCTGATGCTTGGTTCTATTCTTTTCTGGAGAGCTTTTAGCTTGTCCTCGATTTCACTTTTTCTCTCTAATTCAAAATTATTCTTGCTGATGAAAGAAAATGCCTCCAGATAGTAGTCGATTGCCTTTTTCACGTTCCTTTCCTGTTCTGCTTTTTCCAGAATCATATCAAGTTGATTGGCTTTTTTGAATCTCTCCGTCTCTATCTGTAATCTTCTTATCTTCGTCTGATTTCTTCCCTGCTTTACCTCTTCTAAGAATTTCATTGTCTCTTTTCGATAGGATTCGACCTTGGTATCCATCTCGCTTAGCGGACGCTCTTTCTTTGGTCTTCTTTTTAGATAAAGAAACAAGATGACAATACAAACAACTATTAGCCCTAACGGAATCATATTTATTCCCTCCACTGTTTCTCAATTATATAATCTAATCATTTTGAGTCAAGCGATTCATTCTGAGGTGTCAAACTAAAATATAAAACGTCACTGTTGGATCTTTTCTAAAACAAAATTGGAGCCTTTTTTGGAGCTCTCCATTTTCTTGGCTATAATGATAGTGCATACTTCTTGCGACGACAGTCGGGTCGACAAATACGCGGTTGATTTTTGATTGAATTGTATTAGAATATTCATAAAGTAATTTGAGGAATCAAGGGAGAGACAATCCAAAGCGGATATACAGCGATAAAGAGAAATTGTCCTGAGATAATTTTATAGAAAGGGAGCCCTGAATTAAAGATGGGTAAGTCAAGAGCTCACGTTTTGATTAAGGGGAGAGTACAGGGGGTCTTTTTTCGAGCTGAGACTTGCAACCAGGCTTATAGCTTAGGTATAGTGGGCTGGGCAAAAAACAGATGGGATGGTAGAGTGGAGGCTGTTTTTGAAGGAGAAGAAAAGGCTATCCAGAAGATAATTACTTGGTGCTACAAAGGGCCGCCGGCTGCTATAATAGAAGATGTCAAAGTTAAATGGGAGGATTATGAAGGAGAATTCACTAGCTTCTCTATCCGCTATTGACTCATTGCTTGTCGCTAGTTGCTTCTTGCTCGTGGTCCCACGTTAATCCTCTCTTAATTTGTCCATGGTTCATCGAAAAAAACAAGAAAAAGCACAAAATCATAGTTCGTCGATGAAAAGAACGAACGGTGAACCAGTTGACTAAGGGGCTCGCAGGTCAATGAAAAATGAACTAGGAACTATGAACTGTTTCTAAGGAAAGAAGCTCAGGCAAAGAGTGAATTACATAATCAGGCAGACGGGAAGAAGGAGCTTTTTGCAGCATCTCCTGGTTGGTAATTCCTGATAGAACCAAGATGGTAGTAATTCCCAGTCTTTTCCCTGCCAGGATATCTGTCTCCAGCCGATCGCCCACTAAGATGGTATCCTTAGGTTGATATCCTTTACTTTTCATAATTATCTTAAGTCCGAATGAGTGAGGTTTCCCTAAAAGTAAAGCCTTTTTATGTGTAGAGACTTCAAGAGCTTTGACTATGGCTCCCGCGCCAGGGACAGTCCCTTTTTTAACAGGATAAGTTGAATCCTTATTAGTAGCTATAAATTTGGCTCCCTTCAAGATTGCCTTATGAGCCAAAAGAAGTTTTTCAAAATCAAACTTTCTGTCCATTCCTACTACCACATAGTCTGTTTCTTCTATTCCTGAAGTGATATTGATTCCTGCCTTCTTAAGTTCCTGGAACAATCCTGTCTCCCCAATTGGGAAGACTCTATTTTCTCTCTTATGCTTATTTTTGCTGAGGTAGATTGCTGCCAGATAAGAAGAAGAAAAAATCTCTTCCGGACTAACTCCAATCCCCATTCGGTCAAGTTTTTTTGCAAAACCATCTCTGTTAAGAGTAGAATTGTTACTCAAGAAAGACACTTCATCTCCTCTTTGCCTGAGAAAGGTCAGAGTTTCTTTTACTCCAGATAGCAAAGTTTCCTCTATATAGATTACTCCATCTAAATCAAAAATATAAAGACTCATTATTTATCACCGATTCTTAAGATTTCCAGTTTCTCATCTTCTGCAGGGGTTACTTCAATGTATCGTTTCTCTTTTTGAGGTAGCCCAAAATATTCCACTTTCGTCCTGGCATAGGGAGCATCACTATAACGAGCAATTATGGAGGCTGCCAGCAGGAGAATTTCATCACCGGCATCCCTCTTTCTCAAAAGTCCAATTGGTCCGGCGTAATCAACTGCTTGCAGACATATGTCGCCTTCTATGGCTAACTGAAGAATCATTGTATTCTCTATTCTATTTCTTCCTACAATCAGCTTCACCCCTTCTTCCAATAAAAAATGCCTTCCGAGCCTTAGTAGTTCTATCTCATTAATACTTAATTTGCCTCCTTTTAATAAATGTTTAATTTTTTTGGAGAAAATAGGGTCAGTAAGTAAGCAGCCTCCCGCCGGGGTCGGAAAGCTCTTAATTCCTGATGACCTGACCATTTCTAACTGAACACGACGAGTGCGCCCTTTAATGCCAAGAAGATTTTCTCTCTTCACCCAACCTTCTCTCTCTGGTAGAGTAGGAGGAAGATTCCTAGCAGTGAGGGGACGAAGGAGATAGTCCTTCCAGCCTGATTTCCCTTCTACTATGTCTAGTGCCCATCTATTCTGAGATTTTGGCCTTTGTCCCAGAATTTCACCGCTAATAAGGAAGGATGCACCTATTTCTTGCATAAGAGAGCCAGCCTTTCTTACCATAAGGATGTGGCAATCAATGCACGGATTAGCTCCCTTCCCAAAACCATAGAGAGGAGATTGTAGAATAACAATCAATTCGACGCTTATATCTATGATATGAAGGGGTATTCCAAGCTCATGAGCGGCTATTTCTGCTTTTTTCGCATTGAAAAAGGGAGAGATAAAACATATCCCTTCTACATCGATTTCCTGTTTTTGGATAATTTCGGCAGCCAGGCTGCTATCCAGACCTCCCGACAATAGACTTAAAGCTCTCATTATTCTTTGGTTAAATCTTTATTCTGCAACATCTTTCTTATGCCTTTTTCCGTTTCTACTGCTACTGTTCCTTCTAAGAGATTTCTGCCCACTACCTTTACCTTCTCATTTTGCCATTGAATGGTCTGGCCTACTTGAGGGAATTTTTTTTTCAAGGCGCAATAGGTGGAATATTCAAAATTCAAACAGCAACGTAGTCTTCCGCATACACCTGATATTTTGGAGGAAGCCAGGGGTAGATTTTGCACCCGCGCTGCTTCTAGACTTACCGAGTTCAACTTTTCTTTTTTCTTAGCTAAGAATAGGGAACAACACACTGTCCTTCCGCAGATTCCACAACTCCGAAGGAGTTGAGGTTCATCCCTGACTCCCACTTGCTGCATCTGGATTCGTAGTTTAAAAACAGCGGCCAGGTCCTTAACCAAAGCTCTAAAGTCTATTCTTTGCTTGGCCGTATAGTAAAAGGTGATGCGCTTACTTCCCAGGGGATATTTGATAACTATTAGTTTTATGGGAAGTTTGCGAAAGGAAATCTTCTCCAGGGCTACTTGGTAAGCCTTTTTCTCTATTTCTTGCCGACGCTCAAATTCTTGTATATCTGCAGCAGCAATTTTTTCTAAATCCCTTCCGCCAGAAAATAGTGGGTTTCCTTTGACTGAAGTTATGAATTTTACTTTTCCTAATCCTTTTCCCTCCTTTAACTCAAACGTACACCAGTTTTCTTCCACCAAATCTGTTTTTTCTAGAATGAAATAAACCGTTCTTTTTTCTGGATAAGCTTCTACTCCTACTAGAATCATCGACTTGTTCCTTTGCCGTTCTTGAAGAGCTATTTAAATAGTATAGGAATTTTCTTTTTGGAGATAAATCTGCCAAAATCTGCGTCCTACTTAACTTGTAATTCCGTAAAATCAGCTATGGAACTGAATAGTTTTCCTGTTCTTTTCAAAAGAGCCAGGCGATTTGCTCGCAGGCTTTCATCCTCGTTCATAACCAGGACTCCTTCGAAAAAGTTGTGGATAGGTCCTCCTAAGGTAGAGAGAGTTTGGTATGCTTCCAGATATCTTTGTTTTTCCAATAATCTCTCAACTTTTGTTTCTATTTTTTCTAGCTCTTGGCATAGCTCTTTTTCTTCCTTTTCTATCAGTAGTTCTTCTTTGAGTTTTTCTGGTATCTTTAGGTTCTTTCTCCTGGCCTGTTTTAATATATTTAGTAATCTAACTATAGCTATCACCTCTTCTTTGAATTCCTCTCTAGAAGCAGCTTCAAGAAGAGCCTCTCCTCTTTTGATTACACTTACCGGTCTATGGTCATCCACCTTTAAAACAGCTCTAATTTGGTCAGTCCTGATTCCCCTATCCTTGAGGATGTTAACCATTCTTGCCCGCAAAAATCCCTTGATTTTAAGGATAATTTTTTCTTGCTCTGTCCTTGCTTTTCTTTGATGGAGCCCAAGGGATTCTTCAATAAGATAATCTAAACTGACTTTCCATTCTCTATCAAGAATTATTTCCACTATTCCTTGCGCTTGTTTCCGCAAACCCCAGGGGTCTTCTGAGCCAGAAGGAATAAGTCCTGCCCAGAAGGAGCCAACCAGAGTATCTAATTTATCGGTTAAGGCCAGAATAGCTCCTGCTAGCGATCGGGGGGGATTATCTTCATTTGAACGGGGTATTTTGTGTTCATAGATGGCCTGAGCTACCTGAACATCCTTTTTAGAATAGAGAGCATATTCTCTCCCCATTATTCCTTCCAGCGAAGGGAATTCTTTAACCATCTGGGTAGTTAAGTCAGTCTTGCAAAGATAAGCTGCCTCTTTTAATATCTCTCTTGCTTTTTCGTCTGCCCCTAAAGAAGCAGCAATTCTTTCTCCCAATTTTACCAATCGCAGAGTCTTATCATAATAACTGCCTAATTTTTCCTGAACTACTATTTTTTTGAGGAAAGGAACTCTTTCTTCTAAGGGGGTCTTCTTATCCTCTTCAAGGAAGAATTTAGCATCGCTCAGACGGGCATTAAGTACTCTTTGGTTTCCTTTTATTACTTCTCCAAGGTATTCCCCGTTTCCGTCCCTCACTCCTATGAAGTAGGGCTCAAATGTCTCTTTCTCTACCACAGAAAAATGTTGCTGGTAATCCCTTAGGCAAGCCCTTAGTACAGGAGAAGGGAGAGAAAGAAAGTGGGGATCAAATTCTCCCAGAAACATAGTAGGGTATTCTACTGAGGAAACTATATCATTCAGTAGTCCCTTATCTTCTAAAACCCTTCGTTTGTTTCCATTCTTATTCAACTGAGAGACTATTTCTTGCATCTGTTTAATGATTATTTCCCTGCGCTCCCTTGGATTTATTATTATCCATTTTTCCCTTAAAATAGAGGAGTACTTCTGGGAGTTATCTATAGAAATGAGAGACGGCGAAAGATAAGGATGTCCTCTTGTCTCCCGGCCAGAATGGATTCCGGCTACTTCAAATTCTATTATTTTCTCTCCTAATAGCGCCAGAATAGATCTGATGGGACGTGCAAAAGCAAAGTCTCCCTTGCCCCACCTCATAGATTTGGAAAAACTGAGAGAGGTGATAAGCACAGGAAAAAGGAGACGGAGGACATCTTCTGTCCTCTTGCCGACTATTGTTCTTTTTATACAAACGTAATTACCTTTTTTTTGTCTCTCCACCCCCAGGTCTTCCCTCTTTATCCCTTTAGCTTTTAGATAGGCTTTACCTTCCTTGGTCAGCTCTCCTCTCTCATTTATAATTATCCTTTCCGGAGGACCCATTTCCTTTTCTATCCGTTCTTTCTGCTTAAGAGATACCTTTTCTGCCTGCAATATAAGTCGTCGGCAGCTACCGGAGACAGTAATTTCTTCATAGTCTAAATAAGACGAGGCAAAAAGTTTTTTCCCTTTTTCCTTAATTTGAGCTAAAGCCTCTTCAACGAGAGAAGAAGGGAACTCTTCCACTTTTATTTCTAATAAAGCTGTCTTAAACATTTGCTTCCTCTTTTTCCAGGTAGAGCTTGGCACATCCATTGGCTAGATAGCGAACTCTCTTAATGAACCTTTCTCTTTCACTTACTCCCAGGGTTCCCCTGGCCTCCAGTAGGTTAAAAGTATGTGAGCATTTGAGAGTATAATCATAAGCTGGCAGAACAAGCCCTTTCGTTAAAAGCTTTTTTGCCTCTTCTTCATAAGTTTGAAAAAGCTTAAATTGGATTGCCGGCTCAACTTCCTCAAAGTTATAACGAGAAAACTCTACCTCGCCTTGATAACAAATATCCCTGTAGCTAGTTCCTGAGTCCCATTTCAGGTCGAAGATATTATCCACTTCCTGCAGGCACATTGCAATCCGCTCCAGTCCGTAGGTAAGTTCCACCGGGATAGGTCTTAGATCAAATCCTCCTACTTGCTGAAAATAGGTAAATTGAGTAATCTCCATTCCATCCAGATTCACTTGCCATCCCAATCCCCAAGCTCCCAGACTGGGAGACTCCCAATCATCCTCAACAAATCTTATGTCGTGACGGAGAAAATTAACACCCAGTCTTTCAAGGCTTTTTAGATAGATGGATTGTATATCATCAGGGGAGGGTTTGATAATTACTTGATATTGATGGTGCAGTCTGAGACGATTAGGATTTTGTCCGTATCGTCCATCAGCAGGACGTCGCGATGGCTCCACATAGGCTGCCTGCCAGGCTTTTGGTCCCAATGCCCTCAAAAAAGTAGCCGGGTTAAAAGTTCCTGCTCCTTTTTCTACATCATAAGGCTGAAGTAGGAGACACCCCTGCTCTTTCCAGTATTCTTGTAAGGTAAGAATAATATCCTGAAAGTTCATTCTTTCGAAAGTTTCTCTCTCACTTCTTCAATAGTATTATTTAGGATGTCCACTACTGCCTGGGAGCTAATAGTGGCTCCGGTGATAGCCTGAACCTGGTTATCTTCTTCTGCTTCTTTTGCCTTAATTAGCTTAATCAGAGGAAACACCACTAGAGTCTTAAATTGCTCCCGAAAAGATTTTGAGGTTATTTTTGCTCCTAGTCCTGGAGTTTCCACTGATTCCAGAATCTGAATTCCCCTGGTCTGATTCAGCTCAGGATCCATCCCTATCATTATTTCGATTATACCTTGGTATCCTACTGCTTCTCCAATAAATGCGTAACCCACTAGCTTCCCAGAAGAGTCCAGCCCCTGGTAAATAAGTCTATCTTCCTTTGTTATGGTGCTATAATCTTTTGCCTCAGGCAGAACTTCAAAGATAGCTTGACGAATCTCTGCTTTCTTATTTTCTTCGATTCTCGGCTGAGCGTATTGATAAACTCCTACCAGGGAAGCACCAGAAATCATCCCCACTATAGAGAGAACCAGAATCATATGGACAGATTTCTTCAAGCTATCTTCCTCCCAAAACTCTTGGCTTAATATACCTGTCTAAGAGAGGGGTAAAAGCGTTCATAAGAAGAATGGAAAACATCACTCCCTCTGCATACCCTCCCCAATTACGAATTATGACTACTATGGCTCCTGCAGCCAAACCGAAAATCCATCTACCTTGCTTGGCCAGAGGAGTGGTTACCGGGTCTGTGGCCATAAAGAAGACTCCTATCATCAATCCGCCTGCCAATAAGTGAAGGGGGGGGCTACCATAGAGGGGATTAATGAGATAGAAAATGCCGCTCAACAAAGCTACTGTAAGAAGGTAAGAGAGAGGAGTCCGCCAGTCAATATATTTTCTTATCAGTAGATATGCTCCTCCTATGAGCAAAGCCAGAGCGGAAGTCTCTCCCAATGAGCCAGATACGTTTCCCCAAAATAGCGGCAGAAGAGAAGTGGATTGAGATTGAAACTTCAATAGTCCAAGAGGAGTAGCTGTAGTTACTGCATCAATAGTAAAAGGATTTACCCAGCTGGTCATTAGAACAGGGAAAGTAGCTACCAGGAAAGCTCTTCCAATGAGAGCCGGATTAAATATATTGTAGCCCAATCCTCCGAATATCTGTTTGCCAATGATGATAGCGAACATTGTTCCTAAAACAGCAGCCCAGAGAGGAAAACTAGGGGGAAGAGTTAGAGCCAATAATATTCCGGTGAGCAGAGCA
>SDBT01016088.1_pt1 | contig 11861 bp, 11 predicted proteins | sample 2277101 | NCBI WGS metagenome assembly SDBT01 (sample SAMN10404973, study PRJNA504765) | marine sediment metagenome | isolation source: marine sediment core GS10_PC15, 103 cmbsf | place: Arctic Ocean: Southern Knipovich Ridge | collected 2010
AAATAATCCGGTAGACCAAAAATTTTCGTTAACCAAGTTAATTCAAATGGTACTATTTCCCTAGAAGCACTTATTTCTTTTTTAGATACATAAAAATTAGATACCTCTTCATATATATGCCAATCCGGTAAATATTGGCCACTGTGATATATAACATTCGATATTTTACCTAATTTATTCTCATTAATTATTTTTTCTATCAATTGGATCACTGGATGATAATATAAAGTACACGATGCTACTCCTATTAAATTTTTTTTTATAACATTTTGCATAATTTTATGATAATCAGTATCTAAAACACTTGCTTCACAAAAAAAGTGTATATTATTTTCAATTGCAAGTTTCATATAAATATGATGTATATCAGGAGGTACTGATATAATAAATAAATTTATCATATTCTCATCCAAACAACTTGATATATGGTTATATGTTTTAATTTGATACAAATGTTCAACTTCGGTTGTGCGTTCTTCTTTTATATCAAATCCATAAATATTACTACATTCTAAATATTTTAAATTTCTAATACGTCTTTTTCCCATTGAACCTAAGCCAATTATTAAAATATTCATTATATATACTATAAATATTATATTTGATAATGTATTATGAATATCCACAATTTGATACCTGGTGGCTGTCATACTTATAGTAAAGGAGACGATCAATATCCTTACAATGGTCCATCTATACTTTCTCACGGTAAAGGTTGTTATATATGGGATATAAATAATAATAAATATTTGGATTATGGTATGGGTTTACGGTCTGTTACAGTAGGTTATGCAAATGATATTATAAATGCAGCAGCTATAGAGGAAATGAATAAAGGAAATAATTTATCACGCGCATCTTTTACTGAATATAAAGCAGCAGAAAAAATTATAGAAACTATACCATGTGCTGAAATGGTTAAATTTGCTAAAAATGGATCTAATGTGACAACAGCTGCTATAAAATTAGCACGAGCTTATACTGATAAGAAATATGTGGCATATTGTAAAAGTCATCCTTTTTATTCATTTGATGATTGGTTTATTGGAACTACTCCTATCAAAAAAGGAATACCAGAAGAATATTATATGTATTCTGTAGAATTTTATTATAATGATATAGAATCAATTAAACAATTATTCAAGAAATATGATTTAGCAGCAGTAATAATGGAACCTTATACCAATGAATTACCAATTATAAAGAATAATAAAAATTTTTTACAAATAGTTAAAAAATTATGTGAAAAATATAATACTGTATTTATTTTAGATGAAATGATTACTGGTTTCCGTATAGATTTACAAGGTGCCAGTAACTATTTTAATGTAAAACCAGATTTAGCTACATTTGGCAAAGCAATGGCTAATGGATTTTCTGTCGCAGCATTAGTCGGTAAAAAAGAAATTATGAATTTAGGGAATATTAACAATATTGGTGAAGAAAGAACTTTTTTATTATCGTCGACACATGGTGCAGAAATGTGTTCTTTGGGGGCATTTATAAAAACAGTAGAATTTTATAAAGAAAATAAAGTAATAGATCACATATGGAATTACGGTAAAGAATTAATAAATGGTGTTAATGATATTATAGATGAATTAGAAATAAATGATTATTTTAAAATGAATGGACTAGGATGCTTACCATTGTATAGCACGTATGATAAAGATAAAAATATATCAAGTGAAATGAGAACTATATTTTTACAAGAAATGGCAAAATACCATATTTCCATACCATATATCTCTATTTCTTATTCACACAAAGAAAAAGAATTAAATTGTACATTGGATGCAATCAAAAAATCATTAATTGTTTATAAAGATGCACTTGAAAATAAATACCCAATAAGCAATATTATTAAACCTGTGTTTCGACAATTCAATTAACTTATTATAAATATATAATGGATTGTGCTATAATAGGTGCAGGCGGACATGCAAAGGTAGTAACAGATATTTTAAAATTAAATGGTTATCATATAGTAGGATATTACGATGATAATACAAATAATAATAATTTTAAAATATTAGGTAAGATACGTGAAATAAATAAAAATATATCAAATTTTGTATGTGCCATTGGAAATAACAAAATTAGAAAAAATATTATAAAACAGCATCCTGATTTAAATTGGATTTCAGCCATCCATTCATCTGCTATTATTTCAAAATCATCTAATATTGGAAAAGGAACTGTAATATGCGCAGGGGCTATCATACAACCAGATTGTATTATCGGCGATCATGTAATTATTAATACAAAAACAAGTATTGATCATGATTGCAAAATTAATAATTTTTGTCATATAGCTCCAGGTTCAACAATATGTGGTAATGTATCAGTCGGTAATAATACATTTATAGGCGCAGGTACAACAATTATTCAAGACAAAAAAATAGGTAAAAATGTTTTAATAGGAGCACATTCATTAGTTATCAAAAATATTGAAAGCAACATAAAAATATGTGGTGTACCTGCTAATCTATATCACACAACTGTAGAATAGAATATTTGTATAAATTTTTATTTAATTGTTTTCCAATAATATCTTCGAAATAAATAGCAGATATACCTGATTCTGGTCTTAAACAAATTATATCATCTTCATGGATAATACTATTTTTTTTAAGGTATTTGTTAACAGCTAAACTTCTCCTGACTAAATATTTAGTATCTCTCTCACATTCTCTGCAATCTTTGATACCATCACCCAACATCACTTCAGTATCTCTTATTTTTTTAATATATTCTTCCAATTCATCTGGATTTGAAGACGCTTTATGATCAGGTCCAACCATATTAGTATCAATTGTGAAATGTTTTTCAATATATTTTGCTCCTAAAGATACAGCAACAATTGCTGAATGATAACCTAATGTGTGATCTGAGAAACCAATATCAAGATTTAATTCTTTTTGTAAAGTTCGAATACTAAGTAGATTTGTATCATATAATGATGTGGGATAATTAGATATACAATGGAGAATTGTAATATTTGCATTAGTATATTTTTGTAAATAGTTGACAGAATCTTTAACTTCTTGTAAATTTGCCATACCAGTTGATAAAATAATAGGTTTATTTGTTAAAGCAATTGTTTTGAGTAATTGATAATTAGTTAAATCACCAGATCCAACTTTAAATCTATTGACATTTAATTTATCCAAAAGTTCAACACTTGATATATCAAATGGCGTTGAAATAAATTCAATCTCAAGTTTATCACAATATTTTTTGATTTCGTTGTATTGATCAAAAGATAGTTCTAATTTTTTCAACATATCGTATTGAGATTCCGTACTGTTTGTATTTTTAATTTGATATTCTGCTTTTTGAGTATTTTTTGTAACTAATTTTTCTGCTTTGAATGTTTGAAATTTAATTGCATTGGCACCAGATTTTTTAGCGATATCTATTAATTTGAGAGCTAAATCTAAATTACCATTATGATTAACACCAGCTTCCGCAATAATAAAAACCATATAGAGATATATTATTAATTAGAAAAAATTCATAAAAATAAATCATAGTATTATAATTAATGATATTAACTTTTTTTGATAATAGTTATTTAGATAGAACCGATAATATAGATACCATATTCAATGATATGAAATATGAAAATGATGTAATAAATGATAAAAATAGATTAACTACGTATTTAGGATATGGTTCGATATATAAAACAAAAAATAAATATGAATTATTTTTTTCTGGTTGGGATGATTTAGCTCTATATCAACATTGTGCTTCAAAATATTATGCCACAAGCAATGATGGAATAAATTTTGCAATAAATAAAGATAATGTATTCTCTGATGCATTATTAAGTACACATTCATGTATATTTTTTGATAGTAATGATAATAATTATAAATTAATAGGAGGGGTATATGTATATGCTGCTAAAAAATTTAAAAGAATGTGTACGAGAGGACAAGGTGCTCATAATTTAAAATGTTACAAGCATACAAAAATAGAGAACATAAATAATTATCCAATTATTTCAGATAAAATATATAATCCTTGTAAAATTAATGGTTTATACATATTAAAATCGGATAACTTACAAAATTGGAAATACATTCAAAAAACACCATTGCAATTCAACATAAAATTTTGCAAAAATGATTTTAAATATCAATTTGATATGTATGATAGTCATGTATCATGTTTTTATGATGATAAAAAGAACAAATATGTTCTATATACGAGAAAAAATATAGGTAGAGGTATCAGAAATGTTCAAATTTCAGAATCATCTGATTTCATAAATTGGTCTAATTGGAAAATATTAAATTTTGATCCTGTTTTTAACAATAGTTATGATAATTATTATATATTCAAAGTTGTTCCTTATTTAGATACTAAATATTATATAGGATTTTCTAATTATTCTAATAAAAAATCTAATGTAAATGGTATTTTTTTTATGATTTCTGTTGATGGTATCAAATGGAAAAGATGTCAAATGTTATTAAATCTAAATAATAATTTTGAACATCCATCATTATTTGCATTGCAAGGAAATCCAATTTTATCATTGGATGAAAAATTATTATATATATATATTAATAATAATTTTAAAGCTATATCAAGATATAGTATACGGGTTGATGGATTTGTTCATATTACAAATAAAGACAAAAATAAAAAATCAACTGTAATAACTAAATTATTAAATATCAATAAAAATATATTTATAAATTATCAAACATTTAATGATGGTTTTATCAAAATTGGTTTAATGAATAAAAATAAAACTTTTTATAATAAATATTCTTTGGATAATAACAACGTATTAAAAAGTGATAATACTAAAGAATTAATTAGCTGGAAAGATACAGATGAAATTGATATCAAACAAGCACACATATATATCGAATTAAAAAATGCAAATATTTATTCTATTTATTTTTAATCAAAATATTCTATTAACATATCTTATATGTTAACAAATAAAACTATTCTCATAACTGGTGGTACAGGTTCTGTTGGTAAGGTATTATCATTATATTTTATAAGACAAAATATCAAAGAGTTAATAATATATTCAAGAGATGAATACAAGCAATTTATGATGAAAAATTTACCAGAATATCGAGATACTGACAAAATAAAATTTATTATTGGTGATATTAGGAACTATAATAATCTGAAAAAAGCTACTTTAGGAGTAGATTATATTATACATACTGCTGCATTAAAACATGTTTCGATATGTGAAAGCAATCCAAATGAATCTATTGATATTAATATACAGGGTTCTGAAAATATAATTGATGCATCACTAGAAAATAATGTGGAAAAAGTTTTATTTATCTCTACTGATAAAGCAAACAATCCAAGTAATACGTATGGTGCATCTAAATTATTGGGAGATAAATTATGCATAGATGCAAATAAATACAATAAGACAAAATTTTCTATTATTAGATTTGGTAATATTTTTGGAAGTCGTGGGTCATTGATAGAAAGTTTATTTAATAATAAATCAGGCGAATTTATATTAACTGATTTAGATATTTCACGTGTATTTATATCATGGAAAGATTTATTAAATAAAATTATATATGGATTAGAAACCATGAAAGGTGGTGAAATTTTTGTACCAATAAATAAAAGTATACACATCAAAGATATCATAAATATTATAAATGATAAATTGGAGATAAAAATTGGTGGATTAAGAGAAGGAGAAAAAAAAATAGAAATATTATTATCAAAAGATGATATCAGAAATACGATACAAGTAAATGATATATATATCGTACTGTCCAAATGGTGTCAAAATCATTATAAAAATTATAATAGAATAAATGAAAATACTGTTTATACATCAGAAAATAATGACTTTTATACTAAAAATGAAATTGTATCATTAATTGATAATATGGAGAATTTTATAAATTAACATATCATATATGAAAAAAATATGTATCATATCAGGGTCTCGTGCTGAATATGGATTATTAAAAAATATAATGTATAAAATAAAAAATGATGAAGATTTGATATTACAATTAATTATTGTTGGAATGCACACATCTGAAAAATATGGTAATACATATCAACAAATAATAAATGACGGCTTTGATATTGATGTAATGATAAAAATGGAATTGGATGATGATACTTCTCAAAATATTGTAAAAGAATCTGGAAAAGAATTAATAAAATTTGGAGATATTTATCATAATCTTACACCAAATATTATTATTGTATTAGGTGATAGATATGAAATATTGATAGCCGTATATGCGGCACTAATTTTTAAAATACCAATAGCACATATTTGTGGTGGTGATTTAACAGAAAATGCATATGATGATTCTATTAGACATGCAATAACAAAAATGTCACATCTACATTTTACAACACATGAATCTTCAAGTGCAAGAATATATCAGATGGGTGAATCATATGTTTTCTGTTATGGTAATCCGGGTCTAGAAGATTTACATAATTTTTGCACCATTAATAAAAATATTTTATCAAAAAATTTAGGTATAAAATTTAATAAATATAATTTTCTAATTACTTTTCATCCAGAGACTTTATCTAATACGATTGAAAATGATACAAATATTGTTACAAATATATTGGAATATTATTTGAAACAAAATATTTATAATATATTTATAATATTACCGAACAGTGATAATAATAATAATATTATATTTGATAAGTTTATAAATTTAAATAATCAATATGTAAATTGTTATATATTCAAATCATTAGAAAGATATAATTATCTATCATTAGCCAAATATATGGACATATTTATTGGTAATTCTTCATCAGGTATATATGAAATGCCTATTTTAAAAGTTCCTGTTATAAATTTGGGTGATAGACAGAAAGGAAGATTGTTATCAAATGGTATATTAAATACTAAAATTAATATGCATAATATTGTAAATAACATAAATATTATGTTAAAGATGGATATAAATGATATAGTACCAATTTATAAATCTTATACATCATCTACTTTAATAATTAATAAAATTAAAACTTTTTTAAATGATATGAATCATCGTACGCCGATAAAAAAATTTATTGATAAATAATATATGTGGCCATCATATGACCGGAATGATATAAATAGTGTTGTAAAAGTTTTAGAATCTGGTAAAATCAATCAATGGACGGGCAACGAGGTCAAACTATTTGAAAAGGAATATGCTCAATATATTGAAACTAATTATGCAATTGCATTAGCTAATGGAACAGTTGCACTTGAACTTGCTCTATATACATTAGATATAAAAGAACACGATGAAGTTATTGTTACTCCAAAAACTTTTATAGCATCCGCTAGTGCGATTGTATTAAGAGGAGCTATACCTATATTTGCTGATATAGATTTAGAAAGTCAAAATATTACACTAGATACAATAAAAAAAGTTTATACGAATAAAACTAAAGCAATAATATGTGTACATTTAGCGGGATGGCCTTGTGATATGGATCCTATTATGAAATTTGCAGAGGAAAATAATATTTATGTAATTGAAGATTGTGCACAAGCTCATGGGGCGATGTATAAAAATAAAAAAGTTGGAAGTATAGGTCATATTAATACATGGTCATTTTGTCAAGATAAAATTATGTCAACTGGTGGCGAAGGTGGAATGATAACTTTAAATAATTTTGAATGGTATAAAAAGGCATGGTCTTATAAAGATCATGGTAAAGATTATGATTTAATACATAATAATAATAATATCAATAATAATCGTTTTAAATGGTTACATACAAGTTTTGGAACAAATTGGAGAATGACAGAGATGCAAGCGGCATTAGGAAGATGTTTATTAAAAAAATTAGACAATTGGATATTGAGTAGAAGAGAGTATGCAAATATGTTTAATGAAATATTTAAGAATAATAAATATATAAGGATAACTATTCCGCCAAATGGTTATTATCATTCGTATTATAAATATTATTGTTTTGTGAATACGGATAAAATAAGTAATCAAGAGGTGATTGATAAATTAAATGATAAGGGTATAAAATGTTATAGCGGTTCATGTAATGAAATATATTTAGAGAAAGCGTTTAATAATAAATATGACAGATTAGAAAATGCTAAAAAATTAGAACAAATATCATTGATGTTTCTGGTGCATCCGACACTATCTACAGATTATATTAAAGATGTTGCAAATGCAGTTAATGATGTAATACATTTTTCATAATAAAATATTAAATAATATATATTATGAAAAAATTATTAATAACAGGTGGATGTGGATTTATAGGCCATCATTTTGTTGAACATTTGCTCAAGACTACTGATTTTTATATTATTATTATGGATAAATTAAATTATGCAAGTAAAGGATACGATAGATTGAGAAGTGCAGATATGTTAAACAATAAGCGGATATCTTTATTTACCATCGATTTATCACAACCTGTATCAGTCGGTATTAAATATGAAATTGGAGAGGATATAGATTATATCGTACATATGGCAGCTGAAACGCATGTTGATAATAGTATCACTGATCCAGTTCCATTTATTTATAATAACATAATGAGCACAGTTCATATATTAGAATTTGCTAGAAATTTAAAAAAATTAAAGAGATTCATTTATTTTAGTACTGATGAAGTATATGGTCCAGCATTAGGAAATAAATTATATAAAGAAGATGAACGTCACAATCCAACAAATCCATATTCTGCATCTAAGTCAGGAGCTGAACAAATTTGTGTTGCATATCATAATACATATAAAGTTCCAATAATTAAAATTAATGTAATGAATGCATTTGGAGAAAGACAATATGTGGAAAAATTTATTCCAAAAGTTATTAAAAAAGTTTTAAATAATGAAAAGGTATATATACATAGTTATCCTGATAAAAAAACTTCTGGTACTAGATACTATATACATGCAAGAAATATATCCCAAGCAGTATTATTTATTTTAGATAGGGGTAAAATAGGTGAGTCATATAATGTAACAGGGGAAAAAGAAGTAAGTAATTTAGAATTAGCACAAATGATAGCAAAATTTATGAATAAAGAATTAAAATATGAAATGGTAGATTTCCATTCAGATAGACCAGGTCATGATTTGAGATATGGTTTAGATGGAAGTAAAATAAAAGAATTGGGATGGATTTTACCCATTGATTTTGAAAAAAGTTTGGAAAAAACAGTCTTGTGGACATTACAAAACGAGCAATGGTTAGAAGAATAATATATGTTTTTTATATATCAATATGGAAAAATATAACATTAGAAAAATAGAAGAAAACGATTTTTATAAAGATTATTTATCTTTATTATCTGAATTAACTAAAACATCAAATTGTACTTATGACGAATTTATAAATAGAATAAAACAAATGGAATCTCAAAATAGTTTTATTTATGTTATTGAAGATAATAATACTATAATAGCAACTGGTAAATTATTAATTGAATACAAATTACATAATAATTTATCAAATATGGGACACATAGAAGATGTAGTAGTAAGCAAAAAATATAGAGGAAATAATTTTGGCAAACTATTAATCAAAAAATTAATAGATAAAGCAAGAGAATTAAATTGTTATAAAGTTGTTGCAAACTGTAATGAAGATAATATAATTTTTTATGAAAAATGTAATATGAAAATCAAAGGAACCGAAATGTGCATCTATTTATAAAAATTTTTTATTTCTTCCACTATGTATTCTAAATCTTTTTTATCTAACCACCATCCAACTGGTATACATACCATTTTTTCTTCTAAACTATTTAATATTGGCAACTTTGTTAGAAATTCATGAAAACATGTATTTATATCATTTCTTTTATGAACTTGACTACACATTATACCTTTTTCTTTCATATATTCTATAAATTCTTGTTTTCTATCAACTTTTATGGTATATAACCAATGTGCTGGTTTTCTATCATCTTTATTTTCCAATAATTCTAATCCTTTGATATCTTGCAAATTATCATAAAAATATTGTGCATTAAATCTATTTTTTTCAATCAATTCTTCTATATGTGGTAAATTATATAATCCTATTGTGGCATTTATATCATTCATGTGATATTTATATCCCCAATCTATTACATCATTTTCCATTCTTAAATCTTTTCTATCATAATTTCTTTTATCTCGATCTATACCATACCATCTCATCAATTTAGCTTTATCATATAATTCTCGATCTGGCAAAAATATTAATCCGCCGTCTCCTGTTGTTAAATGTTTAATCGCTTGTAGACTGAAAATACATATATTGCCATGTGTACCAATTTTTTTATTATGATATTCTGCATAAAAAGAATGTGCACAATCTTCAATTACAATCGGTCTAAATCCATATTTTAATTCGGTTCTATTTAATATTTCATTAATTTTATCTAAATCTACTGGATAGCCACCCCAATGTATTAACATAATTATTTTAGTATTATTTGTAATCTTATTTTCTAAATCTTCTAAATTTATATTGCAGGTCTGTGGATCTACATCTACCCATTTTATTTTTAAATCATTCGCTAATATCGATAGATTAGTTGCCATACATGTTAATGGACTAGTTAATACTTCACTATTTTCATCTAATTTTAATTTATCTTTTACTAATCTAACTGCCAACGTTAAACCTGATGTTGCGGAATTTAATGTTAATATATATGGGAAATCAAAGTTTTTTTTAAGTTCGTCTTCAAATTTATCAACTTGTGATCCTTGTGTTATAAATCCTGACATTAAGACGTTATTTAATGGTTCTAAAACATCTTCACTCATAAAAACTCTAAATAAAGATAAATTCATTTTAAAAGATATTATATATTTATATAATGTTTTATTTATGTGATGATAAAAGTGATATTTGGTTAGCATTCCATTATACATTAAACGAACTAGGTTTAAAATGCGAATTCTTTAACAAAAAAACTATGAAATATAATGACAATGATGTTTTTATAAGCCAGTGGAAAAAATTTATACCGAAAATGCCAAAAAAATATATTATTTATGTACACAATGCACTCAATAACGATTTTATATTAAACATATACAAGAATCTAAATAAGAAAAATAAAATATTAACAAATGCATCACTTATTTTTACTTTTGAAAAACGTGATATCCCAATTCTAAAAAAATATATAGATGAAAATAAAATATGTTTTGTACCTTTTGGTTATACACCTTTTTATGAAAATGTATTCAATCGTAATAATGTTAATAAAGATATTGATTTATTATTTTACGGATCTTATCGTGAGAGAAGAAAAATTATGATTGATAAATTACGAAATAGGAGTTACAAAGTCATATGGTGTGGCGAAAATAAAAAAAATCCATCTGTATATGGAAAAGAAAAAGATAACTTCATTAATAGATCAAAAATTGTATTAGCAATTAATCAACTTGAGAATGGACAAATTGGTAATACTTTATCAAGAACTATGTATCTCCATGCGAATAAAATATTTTGTATTTCAGAGGATTCAGATATTAAAGATGAATTTGTTGATCAATTAAAAATAAATAGTATATTCTTCAAAACAGAACAAGAATTATATAATTTGTGTGATTATTATTTAAAAAATGATAATGAAAGAGAAAAAATTTGTCAAAAGATGTATGATTATGTAATAACTAATTTGAAGCTGGACGATTTTATACCTATTGATAAACTTAAGGATTTAAGTATTTAATAAAGCACTTTTCATATTGCATAATTTTATCTTTCATGTTTGAATACATATTTATCTTACATTTTTGTAATTTACTTTGTGACATAAATGATGTCGAACATGTAAATTCTAATTGTAATATAATTCTATGCCCTTCTAATAATGTTCCACCTTTATGA
>SDBT01016089.1_pt1 | contig 11861 bp, 10 predicted proteins | sample 2277101 | NCBI WGS metagenome assembly SDBT01 (sample SAMN10404973, study PRJNA504765) | marine sediment metagenome | isolation source: marine sediment core GS10_PC15, 103 cmbsf | place: Arctic Ocean: Southern Knipovich Ridge | collected 2010
TTTTCTCCCACCAGCGGCGATATATCGGCGATTGTGCCAAGAGCAACCAGCTCAAGCATCTTTTTCATCTGCATTTCTTTGCCGATACTTAAGAAAAGAGCCTGAAGTAACTTATAGGCTACCCCCACGCCAGCCAGCTCTGTAAAAGGATACATGGAATCAGGGAGCCTGGGATTAACTACGGCGATAGCCGGCGGGATTTCAGGAAGGGGGGTGTGGTGATCGGTAATAATTATATCAAGCCCCATTCGCCTGGCTTTTTTAACCTCGGATAGATTGGTAATTCCGCAATCTACGGTAATTATCAGGCTAATGCCCTGGCGATGAAGATTCTCCAGGGCAGTGGTGGTGAGACCATAACCTTCTATCTGACGATGTGGTATGTACGGGACCACATTTCCACCGAGAACCGATAAGCCCTGTACAAGCAGGGCGGTGGCGGTTATACCATCGGTATCAAAGTCGCCGTAAATAGCGATATTTTCACCGGAGAGCAATGCCTGGTAAATCCTGGCAACAGCCTGGTGCATATCCGGCAACAGGAAGGGGTCGTTTAACAAACTCTCTTCAGCTTTGATGAAAGAATGCATCTGTGATGAATCGGTGAAACCGCGATTATACAGAAGCTGCGTTATTAAGGAGGAAAAACCCGAATTGCTAACCAGATATTTATCTGGTGCCGGTGGCAGCAGGTTCCAACGCAGGTGGCTCAAGATTATGCCTCAGAATATTGTCGTAAAATCAGGACAGAATTGTGCCCTCCGAATCCAAAAGAGTTTGAGAGGACAGTCTTTACCTTAACCTGTCGAGCTACATTAGGGACGTAATCCAAATCACAATCGGCATCAGGATACACCAGGTTGATGGTTGGCGGTATCACGCCATGCCGAATAACCATAATACTGAATATTGCCTCAGCTGCCCCGGAACCTCCTATCATATGCCCCATCATTGACTTGGTGGAACTTAGAGGAATACTATAGGCATAATCACCGAAGGTGCTTTTTATGGCGCGAGTCTCCATCTTATCATTTAGTTGTGTGGAAGTACCATGAACATTGATATAGTCTATTTCACCGGCAGTAATTCCTGCCTTTCTCAAAGCTATCTGCATCGCCATAGCCGCACCTTCACCATTTTCAATCGGTTGAGTTACGTGATGTGAATCAGCCGTCGCTCCATAAGCAATGACTTCAGCCAGGATTTCGGCTCCACGCTTCTGAGCATGGTGGAGCTCCTCCAGGATAAGAACTCCGGCTCCCTCACTCATGACAAATCCATCACGTTCCTTATCAAAAGGACGTGAAGCCAGCTGCGGCTCACTATTTCTTGTTGAGAGTGCTTTCAGAGCGTTGAAGGCAGCAATACCCACCGGATTAATAATTGCCTCTGTGCCACCGGCTATCATCACCTGGACATCGCCATGCTTGATAAGTTCGCAGGCGGCGCCTATAGCGTCGGAACCGCTGGAACAGGCCGAGGTAGTACAGAGGTTCGGCCCTTTCACTCCAAGTAGAATTGAAATCTGCGCCGCGGCAATATCAGCTATCATCATCGGTGCCAGGAACGGACTTACTCTATCCGGGCCCTTCTCTAACAGCACCTTTATTTGCTGAAATAAGGTGGTTAGTCCACCAATTCCGCTGCCAATCGTGACGCCGATGTTGTACTGATTGGTAGAACTTATCTGCAGTCCGGCGTGATTTACTGCCTGGAAACTGGCGGCGACTGCCAATTGAGCAAAGCGGTCCATATGACGAGCACTTTTACGACTGATATAGTCAGTGGGATCAAATCCCTTCACCTCACCGGCAAACCTGCTGTCATAAAGCTCGGCATCAAACAGGGTGATATTGTCAATTCCGGACTTACCTGAAATAAGATTTCCCCAGGTAGTGGCAACGTCCAGACCAAGCGGGCAGAGTAGGCCCATGCCGGTAATGACAACTCTATGAGTATTCGTATTGTTTATTGAACTTACCTCGCTATTGCTCATCTGGAATCTTCGCTGCAATTCCACGAACCAGGTTAAAATATCTCCCGGTCATAGACGGCTAAGATAATAGTTATTTTTACCATAATTTCAGGCTGCGTGCAAATGTAGCTACTGTTTTGACCCACGGAAAACTGGAAAGTATAATACTTAGTAGTCGGATAGTCGATGTAACAGGGTAGGGAAGTGAGTAATAATATCGCGAAGACAACCATTGCGCTGGATAGTGTGGGCTGTAAATTAAATCAGGCGGAGATAGAGCTTTTAGCCAGACAATTCGCTAAGGCAGGTTACTGCCTGGTGCCAACGGCAGAAACGGCGGATATCTATATCCTGAATACATGCACGGTTACCCACATTGCCGACCGTAAGTCCCGCCAGATGCTCCGCGTGGCTCGTCGCCAAAATCCAGACGCCAAACTGGTGGTTACGGGTTGCTACGCTGAGCGCGTTCCCGGAGAATTAGCCGACATCCCTGGAGTTGACATCGTACTTGGTAATGAGCAAAAAATGAAGATACTGAGTATACTTGAGGAATCCGGCCACCTGAACCGACCGGCTTGCCGGGATTCAATGGATGCAAATTATGATGGTTACCGTACACGTGCCTTCATTAAGGTGCAGGATGGTTGCCATAACTTTTGCGCTTACTGTATTGTGCCATTAGTGCGTGGCACTGTAAGGAGTGTGCCGGTTGAACACGTTATTGATGATGTGAGGGAGCGAGTGGCCAATGGTTACAAGGAAGTGGTATTAACCGGCACCGAGATTGGTTTGTACCGGTGTAATGGGGTAAATTTAAGGGGTTTATTGGAACACATCCTGGCGGAGACCAGTGTTAACCGACTCCGGCTGTCTTCCCTGCAACCAGGTGAAATTTCTCCCGGGTTCATCGAAACATGGCGTAATGAGAGATTATGCCCGCACTTTCACCTGTCCCTCCAGAGCGGCAGTGATGGAGTTCTCAGGAGAATGAAGCGACGCTATTCTGTTGCCGAATATCAACAAGCGGTTTCACTTATTCGAGAAACAGTACCCGATGCCGCAATTACAACTGACATTATCGTTGGATTTCCCGGTGAGACTGACGCCGAGTACCAGGAGAGTTATAACCTGTGCCGGCAGATGAAGTTTGCCCGGATACATGTTTTTCCGTATTCAGTGCGTTCGGGGACAGCGGCGGCAGGCATGCCACGGATGATAGACGACAGAGTAAAAAAGCAGCGAAGCCAGGGGATGCTGACTCTGGCGGGGATTAGTTTACATAACTATAACAAGCAATTTCTGGGAAGAATAATGCCGGTACTCTGGGAAAAGCACTCTGACGACGGGGTCTGGTCTGGTCTTACCGGTAACTATATTAAGGTATATACTAAAAGCAGTGAGGATTTGACCAACAGGCTGCTGCCGGTAAAGCTTGCGAAAGCTAGACAAGACGGGGTGTGGGGAAAGATGATTCAACATCGGGTAGATTAATCTATCTAAAGCTATTCTGTGAAGCCTAATAGTCTTTAATTATAACGTTATTCTCTAGCCTGTCTCCTGGGTCTGCACCAGCAATTCCTTTATGCTTTTGGTCGGCATCAGGAAGTCTTCCTCGGAAAAATCATCCTGCCCAATGAGTCTGAGATTCTCCAGCAAAGCGTGGATGTTAATTGCCCAGCCGACGCCGAATACTTCAGGGGTAACAATGCGGCTGTCATAACAATTCCAGTAGGATTCCCTAAATCGTTCGATAGTCGGCATCCGGAAGTCATAGGGTACAAAACCCACCTTCCCATACCACTTCCTCTCTTCTTTGGGTTTTTCCAGTTCCTGGCATATTGCCGCTACCGTGACGGCTACTGCGGCAACCTGGGCCAATCTGATTAACCATATCCCTTTCATAACGACTCCTTTTCATCTTTCCTGATGTCCATCCCCAGTACAATAGAAGTCTCAACCTGACGATGCGGTATATCCCAATACGCTTTAAGCAACTCGTCTTTATCAGCCAATAAACTGAAACCATGCTTCCGGTAAAAAGTAGTTGCCCAGATTGCATCTGCCCATGTTCCCACCAGCAGGCGAGAGGTTGTAGCCATATTCTTTAAGTAATGTAGCAATTTACCGCCTATTCCCTGTTTCTGGAAGTGCGGTAATACGTAGGCATGGCGAATGAGGGTAACATCTTCAATCGGCTCAATACCCATCACCCCGACGAGTTCTTTGCTTGCTTCCCAGCCAAAGAATGTTAAGCGCCTCATCTCTCTTTCCAGTTCGTCTCCGGACATGTAGGGCTGGTGATAGCAGTCAGCCGGGATAACGCCATCATAGGCTCTGGACGCCTCATTAATGATAAAACAAATCCTCCGGGCATCTTCTGCTTTGCATTCCCGAATCATAGCACTATAAAGCCTTTTATTTAATAATTATACCATCTGGCGGTTGTATATCAAGAAAGACCGGATTAGCCCATCTTCTAACCAGCATATGAATGGCTGGATGATTGTTGGGAACCAGTGATATAATATAACTATAACTTAATATCGTGAACCAGTGATATTGTTATCTATGATTTAAGGAGGTTGGTAATATGAGTTCGAAATTCGACCTTGAGGAATTCGCTCGCACCGCTGATAGAATCAGAGAGCAGGCAAAAAAAGACAATAGATTACTGGATAATCCTTCGGATGAAGAGTTAAGGGCGCTTGCCGAGAAGGAACCCGGGGTCAGGAAAACAAATTACGAAAACTTTGTCGCCGAAAGTGAGCCCACTTCAAGAGCGCAAATGTTTACCGAGAACAGTGTCGATACCTCATTCGGTAAAAAGGAAAGACAGCTCCTGGACCAGTGCGAAAAGGTATTAGCTCAGGAAAGGTTGATATCAGTAGATAGAATTGTTGGAAATGATAATAGCAGCACGGTCGTTAGATTAATCATTCCGGAAAAATTCGCTCACGTTGCTTTAGGCGGTAAAAACCTCTTTATATCACCACGGAAAAAAGTGGAAAAACCGGCGTACCAGATTATCTTTTTTAATGACGAGGCATGGGAAACCAATAAATCCAAAACACTGCCGCAAAAGGATATTACGATCAGACTGGCAATGCTGGAGGACGGGCGGGCCGTCAAGATAATTAGAAATAGCAACTATATCGGTGAGTACAAGAAAGGTGTTTTCGCGGCGGAGGATTGGGTAGCTAAGACCCAAAAAGGTGGTATTTTCCTTCACGCTGGCTGCCGCGAGGACTACCTGCAGCTGTCACACGGCGGATACCGGCCGGTCAGGACATTGCTCACGGCGCTAAGCGCCAATGGAAAAACCACCATGACCTGCCGAATAATCGCCAGAAAAGGCATGGAAAAATCCTGGATTGTCCAGGATGATGGCGGAACTCTTATGCCAGACGGGTCATTTCATGGCTTTGAAGGGGGGGGTGTATTTGTAAAAACAGAGGGTGTTAACCCGGGCGAGCAGGTGGAAATATATTACGGCTTATTGAAACGTGACACGGTCTGTGAGAACGTCTTTTATACCGAGGAGGGTGATTTCGACTTTGAAAATCTTGAAAGTACGTCGAACGGAAGAGCTGTAGTTTTAAGAAAAGATTTTATGCACACCAGCCTCTATGTCGATGTTGATACGATCGATAACTTTATTATCATCACCAGGGGACCAATAATCCCGGCAATATCCAGGTTGACTCTGGAACAGGCAACGGCGCTTATGGTTCTGGGGCAGGCGATGGAATCCTCGGCGGGTGACCCGACTCAAATAGGTAAAATCAGGAGCGAATTTTTCTATGACCCGTTTCTCGTCGGTGATAGGGCAGAGCATGCCAATTTGTTCTATGAAATATTAAAAGGTCTTCCCCACATTAATTACTACCTGATGAATACCGGCGGTGTTGGCGAAGGGGTGCATTACAAGGATATCAGTGTGGAGCATACGTTAGGTATACTCGACTCTTTATTGCGTGGAGGTCTCGAGGACTGGGTAGACTCTCCCACAGGTTTTAAGGTGCCGGCAGCGATAAGGGCCGTAGATGATGTCCTGGTACACCCGGAAAAACTCTATTCCCGGGCTGAATTTGAAGAGAACCAGAAGACTCTAAACAGAGTACGGCGTGAGGCAGTAGAGAAGATTGGCGGCGCGCTGCACCCGGACATACGAAAAGTCTTCGCTAAAATATAGCAAGACGATAATTCAATGTTATCGCAAAAAGCGTATATTTATGTAAACCTGCCGGTTTTCCTATTCCCAACCCCACATAACATATATTATACGCCCCAAAGCACCATAGTAATGAGTTAACATAATAAATAAGGCTGCGGAAAGGTCTCTATATCTATAAACCAGATTTTAACATAGCCTCATATTTGCCTGGGGTGTTTTAAGAGGGGCGTTAGCCCCTCTTTCTATATCTTCCCCCTCCCCTGGCAAGGGAGGGGGATAAAGGGGGAGGGTTTTTCCTAAAACTTAAAAATATGGCGGGGGGAAAGGGGTACTTCTCCATCCCATGAGTTATACCCATTAAAAAAGGCTTTAAGTGGCTCAGATTTTGATTACAGAGCGTCACAGCCTCGCAGAGGGCGGTTTAGAGGATAAGTAAATAGGTGCCGACTATAGTTACTACCGTACCCAGCAAAACCCTCCATGTAAATACCTCGATGTTGCGGTTAATCACAAATGATGCCAGGATAATGAACAGACCAGTGATACCGAGGATAAGCGGGTCAACCACGCTTACCGGACTGATGCGGAGAGCTGAATATCTGGCTAATTGCGCCACGCCGGTGAAAATGCTGCTGGCAGCCAGGATGAGAAAAGTCCTGCCCTGGAGATTCTTTATTTGTCCCCGACGAACCTTACCGAGAGAAATTAATACCATGACCAGCGCGGCAGCGCTATAAGAGATAAAGGCAGCGGCGAAGGGAGAGCCAATCTCCTCAATCCCCGGCTTGAGTATTACGCCGGAGACTCCCCAGAATAATGCACCTGTTGCTGCGGCGGCAACGCCTTTATAACTGTATGTTTTTAATACCTTATCTTTCCTTTCCATACCAACCAGTATTGCCCCGATAAGAAGGCTTACAACTCCAGAGACAAGAAAGATAGATAAAGACTCCTTCAGTAATACGATACCCAGAATCACCGGATAGAGTATTTGAGTCCGCGCAATAGCGCTGGTTTTATTGGCGCCGATAAGCCTGAACGCGTTAAATACCAGAAATCTCCCGATAACGAAGTGCAAGATACCGCCGGCGCTGAGTAACATCAGGCTCCGCCATGAGGCGGACCAGATTATGCCCCATCCTGAGGTAAATGGTACGGTTATAGAGAATAACAGCAGACCGACAAATGCGCTAATCAGTACCGATGTGAAGGACTCACCCGAAAGGAAAGTCCCTTTTCTGATGAGTACACTCGACAGCGTAAATCCTGCCGCCGCCATGAGGGCAAATGAAAGACCCAAGTCCATGTGCTTTGTTACCTCAGATCGATTTGGACTGAAAAGCAAGCTGCCCGAAAACTATTTACGCGCAATACGTCATGCAGGTCTATTCAGCGTACTGCTAATCAGTTCGAGAAGTTTAGCTAATCCCCATTTCCTGGATGCCGAAATGAGCGCTGAAGCCTCCTCTGCAATACAACATTGTTCCGCAAGATTATGGATATCGATTACTGCTTCCCGGTCCTTATCATTACTGGCAAGTAAATCTATTTTATTCAAAACCGTAACTCTTGGTTTATCAATCAGGTTAAGATTGGTGAGTATATCCTCTACCGCCTGACATTGTTCCGGGGCATCTCTGGAAGCCAGATCAACTACATGAAGGAGCAAATTAGCTTCGGTTAGTTCCTCCAGAGTGGCTCTAAAAGCAGAAAGAATATGCGGCGGTAACTTCTTAATAAACCCGACCGTGTCGGTAAGCAGTACTACCCTCCTGTCAGGGAGCGTCAAACGTCTGGTGGTTGGATCCAGGGTGGTAAAAGGTTTATCTTCCGTTAAAACTTCAGTCTGGCAGAGGGCGTTTAACAGCGTGCTTTTACCGGAGTTAGTATATCCGATTAGAGCGACAACTGGTATACCAGTCCTCTGCCGTTTCCGACGATACAGAGTCCTGTGTTTTCTCACGTCCTCTATACGGTCTTCCAGATAACGTATCTTTTTCCGAATAAGGCGTCGGTCGACCTCGAGTTGCGACTCACCAGGTCCTCTGGTCCCAATACCGCCACCAAGTCGTTCCAAATGACTCCATTGTCCGGCAAGTCGAGGGAGAAGGTATTGATGCTGAGCCAGTTCCACCTGTAATTGACCCTCATGCGTCCTGGCGCGTTTGGCAAAAATATCTAAAATCAACGCCACGCGGTCAATCACCTTTACTTTAAGAGTTGATTCCAGATTTCTCTGCTGCATAGGTGAAAGTGCATCATCAAATATCACTACATCGTAATCAACACTATCCTTCAGAGCTAATAATTCTTCCAGCTTGCCTTTACCAATGTAATGCGTTTTTGAAGGTGTTGGCAGTTGTTGAATGATTCTTCCGACAATGCTTGCCCCGGCGGTAATCGCTAATCGGCTCAGCTCCTCAATCGAAACCTCGGCTGAACCCCTGCTTTTACCGCCTTTTACCGCTACCGCCACCAGTAATGCTTGTTCAGGCTTAGTTCGAGTGACAATTGCGCCTTTAGGTATAATACTCTCCCAATATCAGGTATATTATGTCAACTTATTCTTTGGTGTCAATCGGCGCTTATTCCGCCAACCGGCCAAGCGGGACAATCCCTTTACCAGCAAGGCATCCGGGATGGTTAAAGACAATCGTACATAACCTTCACCATTTTGACCGAAGCCTATCCCCGGGGTAACCGCAACCCCAACCTGGTCCAGCAAATCAGTGGTGAAATCCACGGCGTTATAGCCTTCCGGGACTTTAGCCCAGATGTACAGGGACGCCCTGGGCACTCTGGCTTCAATTCCAATACTGCTTAACATTTCAATAATGAGGTCACGGCGTCTCTGGTAAATATTATTGTGTTCCTGGATGCACTCCTGGGATGAGTCTAAAGCCTCAATAGCGGCATATTGTATCGCCTGTGGAATCCCTGAATCCAGATTCGATTTTAATGTTTTTAGAGCGTTCACAACCATGGCGTTGCCGACAACCATTCCTATCCGCCAGCCGGTCATATTGTAGCTTTTAGAGAAGGAATGAAATTCTACGCCCACCTCTTTAGCTCCGTCTGCCTGCATAAAACTAGCCGGCTGATACCCGTCAAAGGCGACCTCTGAATACGGCCCATCGTGACAGACAACAATATCATACCGTTGGGCGAATTCCACTACCTTATTGAAGAAATCAAGGTCAGCTACGGCACCAGTAGGATTATTCGGATAGTTTATCCATAAAAGTTTCGTTTTTTGCAGGATATATTCAGGAATAGCATTTAAATCTGGCAGAAAGTCGTTTCTCTCCCTGAGCGGTATATAATATGGCCTGCCCCCAGCCAGCATAACGCTTACCGGGTAAACGGGGTATCCCGGGTCTGGTATCAGGGCAGTATCTCCGGGATTAATAAGGCAAAAAGCAATATGAGCGATACCTTCCTTGGAGCCGATAAGCGGCAGCACCTCACTATCAGCGTCAAGAGAAACGCCAAAACGTTTTTGATACCATTTGGCAATCGATTGACGCAATTCGGGTAATCCAACTGTTTCCGGATAACGCTGATTGGCGAGAGTCTTTGCTTCCATGCAGAGCCGGTCAATTATGTGAGATGGCGTTGGAATATCCGGGTCACCGATGGCGAAACTGATTACTTCCTCACCCTTAGCCCTTTTTTCGGCAATCTTCTTATTAATTTCAACAAAAAGATACGGGGGCAAATCCTCAACCCGTCTTGATAATCTCATTTCTCATCCCTCATCTGTCCATTCTCCTTCAAACACTTTTTCGGCGGGCCCGCTGAGCAGGACATCGCCGTCTCCATTCCTTTCTATCTGCAATACACCGCCGGGTAATTTTATGTCTACCTTATTATCAATGTACCCATGCAGTTTGGCGGCAACGGCTACAGCACAGGCACCACTTCCACAAGCCAGTGTCTCTCCCACTCCCCGCTCCCAGACTCGTGCTTCTATCTCCCGGCGACTTATTATCCTGGCTACTTCAAAATTAACTCTATTGGGAAATATATCCATATGTTCAATTTTTGGGCCTATCCTCAATAATGGGAATTCTGAAACCGGATTCTGCACGAAATATACGGCGTGTGGATTCCCCATTGAAAGAATATTCAGAATCATATCCAAACCGTTTATGGTAGTAGAGTAATTAATCATAGATTTTATGTCAACTACACCCCCCTCCCCGGACTTAATAATCACTGGAATCTGTTCAGCGCGGAATTCCGGCTTTCCCATGTTAGCCTGAATATTTATCAATTCTTTTTCTTTTAGATAGAGTTTTATCCTCCGAATACCGGCTATTGTTTCCACTAATATCTGCTCTGTCCCGGGACTAACCTGTCCCCTATCGAAAACATATTTTGCCAGGCATCTAATTCCATTACCACAGGCTTCAGCTTCGAACCCATCGGCATCAAAGATACGCATACGAAAATCGGACTTTTCCGAAGGTAGTAACACCAGCAGGCTATCGGCGCCAATACCAAAGTGTCGGTCACACATCGCTACTGCTATCCGCGACCAATCACGATTGATAGCACTGGACTCTACCAGCACAAAATCATTACCGGCGCTCTGCATCTTAATAAAATTCATAAATTATTGCACCCTCTTATTTCATGTCATCCAATGAATTCAGTCAGCATCATCTCAATTTCCGAATCTGCCTGCTTTTGAATATCAAACCAGCGTATCCTCTCGTCATTCATACGGAACCAGCCATACTGGTGCCGAACAAACCGGTGGGTCTCAAACTTTATCTGCTGTACCGCCGCTGCCAGTGTCAGCTCACCTCTAAGGAACAACCCTATTTGCCGGTAGCCGATACCTGACATAGCCGGTAGACTAAAATCATACCTCATATTCACTAATTTTTCCACTTCGGCTACCAGCCCTTTTTCAATCATTTCATCCACCCGCCGGTCAATTCTACGATATAGTTCCGCCCTCTCGGTGGTTAAGCCAATTACGCAGGTATTATACTGCGAGGTTCTTTTCTTACGGAGGTCTGAGAATGGTATGCCGGTTTTCCTCTGTATCTCAATGGCTCTTATAACACGGCGTACATTACGCCGGTCGATTTCCTGCGCCGCAGCCGGGTCAACCATCACTAACTCCTGATAAAGCCCATCTATTCCATTGTTGGCTGCCTTCTTCTCCAGAGCAAGCCTGAGTTCGGGGTCAGGGGGAACCTCCGGTATTTTCCATCCTTCCAACACCGACCAGATATGCAGTCCGCTGCCACCGACTAATAACGGTAGTTTATGCCGCTGTTGAATGTCATTAATCGCCTGGTAAGCCAATGTTTGATACTGAGCCAGGCTGAAATCCTCATCCGGGTTTACAATATCAATAAGGTGGTGGCGAGTTAGCGACAATTCCTCGGAACCGGGTTTTGCCGTACCGATGTCCATATACCGACACACCTGCCGGCTGTCAGCACTTACTATCTCGGCATCATACCGCCGAGCTAAACGCAGGGCTAATTGACTCTTACCGATACCGGTGGGACCAACTATGGCTACTACGCAATTCACAGCGCTCTTTCTAATGACGGTTTCTAACCTCTGAGGTCTGTTTTACGATGCTTAAAAACATCTAGGTGTATATCATGAGACACACAAAACAGGTTATTGTATTTCAGATCTACTGGGAGGAAGTAATAGTAAAAAAAAATCAAGATTAAATGA
>SDBT01016090.1_pt1 | contig 11860 bp, 13 predicted proteins | sample 2277101 | NCBI WGS metagenome assembly SDBT01 (sample SAMN10404973, study PRJNA504765) | marine sediment metagenome | isolation source: marine sediment core GS10_PC15, 103 cmbsf | place: Arctic Ocean: Southern Knipovich Ridge | collected 2010
CCTCCAACATGGACTGATGAAGACCTAGCTAATATAGAAAGATTAAAAGGCCCATGTGAAAGAGGAAATGTAGGATTATGTGCTGCCCTTAAGAACCAATACAATATTGATTGGCCTCCAACAGAAGAAGCTACTGAATAATAAGTGAATTAAAAAGAATAATTTTTTTCTTTCTTTTTTCAGCAAAGCTTTTATATCCTAATTCTCCAATACTTCAATAGGGTGGTTTAGATGCCTTTATCAGGAAAAGATTGGTGTATGATCATTTTAGCAGTAATATTTACAATCGGAGGCATTGTTCTTGTTTTCCTTTCAAGCAATATTACAGATAAACTTAAACTAGAGGTATATAGATTTGAAATCGCGAGAGAACCCGAGGAAAATGAGGCATTAATCAGTCAATTTAGGTTCACATATGATTTCACTAAGGAGAAAGGAAGAATTTCTTTTAGATTAGTTAAGCCAAGTTTGGAGTATATCTCTTTTTATTTTCCTTTCGAGACCGAGAACAACATTACATTGTCCAGGTATAACGATTCTGAGGATTTAATAAGTGAATCTATAGAGAATGGAACGGATGTAATTACAATTGAGGATATTAAAGAACAAACAAATATTGTTATAGATATAAAGGAAAAGATGTTACCTAATGCGATATTTGATTTATTACATACTAATAATTTGAAAATAAACCCGCATAAGTTTGCTTTTAATATGACCTTGGGTAAAGACTATGAGTGTATAGGGGAATGTTTCATAGATTTATCAAATACTGAAAACTTCTATTTAACAGATGCAGATTCAATATTAGTTAAGTTTAAAGGAGCTACAAATAGTGAACCTCAACATAGGTTTAAAATAATGGCAAGAAGTGTAAAAAACGCTAATTATAAGAATATACAATTTGGATTTGGTTTAGCCCTTATATTCTTTGGATTAAGTTATTTAATAGATTTCTTGTTAAAAGAATGAAACTCAAATTCTGGAATTCTAAACACTCCCCAACCGCCCCATCACTAACCAACCCCAAAACCTTCCCTTCCTCACCATTAATTTACTAGTAGACATGCCCCTTTATTGTGGTTCTTTATGGCTCTAAAAGAGCTTGATGGAACACGCTGTAAAGCTCGTTATTTTTTTAATAAAAGTTCTCCACTTCTTAAAGAAATTTCATCTAATTTGAATTCTTTTTTGTTTATGATTCCTATACATTCATCTAATAGTTTGTTTCCCGCATTAAATCTATGTTTTGCCTCAATATTTCCGAATTTGAAGCTATCTAAATCTTCAATTATTCGTTTAACCTTTTCCAAATTTTTTTCGAATTTTTCTTGCATTTTAATTTCACCCCCAATATTTCATTATAGAATAGATTACTATTAAGATTATAATAACAGTTATAATAACCGCAATTATTATTTTATATTTCTTTATTTCTTTCTCTTTTTGTTTAGACTTAATAAGATTACCATAGCTTTTTTTGAGTTCATCTCTAAGTGAATTTATTCTGTCCAACAATTCTTTTTTCTTCATTTCCTTCTCTTTTTGTTTAGATTTAATAAAATTATCATAACTTTTTTTGAGCTCATTTCTAGCCGAATTTATTCTATCTAATAATTCTTGTTTATCAGGTACAGTGATTTTTGCCGCAATAGATGGTGTAGGAGCTATTTTATCAGCCACAAAGTCAGCAATAGTAGAATCTGTTTCATGCCCAATTCCTGTGATTATTGGTATTTTAGATTTGAAGATTGTCCTTGCTAATTTCTCATCATTAAAACACATTAAATCCTCTATTGCACCCCCACCTCTTGTAATTATAATCCCGTCTATATATTCAAACCTATTTAATATATCAATTGCCCGTATTATTTCTTTTGAAGCCTTATCACCTTGCATAGATGTTGAAATTAATTTTATATTTATATTTGGAAATCTACTCTTCAAAACTTTAAAAACATCCTTGATTGCTGAGCCAGTTTTCGAAGTAATTAATCCAATGCTTCTAGGCAACAGAGCTATCTCTTTTTTATGTTCTTCATCAAACAAACCTTCTTTGGATAATTTTTCTTTTAATTGTTTAAATTTGAGATAAAAAGCACCTTCCCCAATTGGCAAGATTAAAGAGACTTCCAATTGATAAACACTCCTTTTTTCATAAGTTATGATTGAGCCAAATATTACTGCCTCCAATCCATTCTCAAGTTCAAATGATAAATCTTTATTATTCCTTCTAAAGAATACGCAACTTAATAAAGTGTTTTCGTCTTTTATATCAAAATAGATGTGCCCTGAATGTGGTTTTGATATATTGGTTATTTCTCCCAAAACATAAATTTGATTTAATTTTGGATCATCTATTAGTTTATTTTTTATATATTCACTCACTTGAGAAACAGTCAATATATTTTTTTTATCAATTCCATATAATTTCTTTATATTTTTTAAAGATTCTTCCTTCATTGCCTTTCTGTATAACTGTAGTTTACCCTACTTTTAAAAAGCTATCCACAAAAGCCATTGTCCAGCCAACACAAACCCCCTCTCTCCTTATAATGGCAGGAGGAACTTGTTACACTGCAGAAACTTCTTTATTCTGGTTCTGGCAGGAGCAACTTGGGGTTTGGGCGGAAGGTTTAAAAGTGGATTATTGTTTTAAATCTATCCCATATTCTACTGCCCTTTCATTAACTACTTTTAAGAATAATTTGAATCCTGTTTGTGTTCTGTAAAGGGTTTTTTGACCCTTAAAACCAAACCAATTTTCCTTAAGTGTAATACAGTTTTCATTATCTTCATATGCTTCTGTGCCTTCTTGGATGTGCCTTTTTATTACATGTTTTAAATATTGTTTTGGATCATATTCTGGTTTTTCTTGTACCAATCTTCTAAGCAAATCTAAGGCAAAACCAGCTTTGTCTAACATCCAGAGCCTATCTGCTTCCCTATGAGCCCAAAGTAGCTCTCTTTTTGGAGGGTCATATGAAAATTGGTATGGTTTCCCATCATCATCATCTTTTATGTTCGGGAAATCATGTTGCCCTAATATGGCCGAGATTTCTGTAAATGATTCATCATCATAGATGGGGGTAGGAAATGTAGAATTCACAATTTCAACAAACTTTGGAAATGCCCCTACAACCATCTCTAGATGAACTTTTCTCGCTTGTCTATATTTCTCACTTGATATCTGTGGGTAGGCACAATCGTGAACGGCCATTGCAGTAAGGACTATTTCTTGCTCTTTTGGATCAAATTTTTCTCTGGTACAAATCTCTCTTAAATAACCAAACGATGCAGCAATATGCATCTTGTCAGTATAGAGTACCCACTTAGGAGCATTATCTTCATTTGGAAAAATCTCTTGAATTTTTGGAACCAAATCAAGATCCCTTCCACCTTCTTCAATTTTTTGACAACCCAGGACATACAGTCTATTCAACGCAGAATGTAAGGGTTCTTGTATACCAGTAAGAGGAAGAGCATATAAAGATTCCATATGTCTTAAACCTTCAATAACTGCCTCGTCAATAGTCCATTTATCTTCACCAACGGTAATGTTTATTTTTTTCAATTGAACCCACTTACAATTACTAATAGACAAATTTATTTAAATCTTTCTGAAAGATAACTACTATAGGATAATTATAATCTCATATTTAGAATTGGGATATAGGTTTATTACGTTAAGAATTTTGAACCAACAATCCACTAAAATCAGCAAAAAACATTTCCCAACCCACCCCCCTTTATGGTGGTTCTTGAAAGCTCTGAAAGAGCTGGATAGAACGGATTTCAAAGTTTCTCGGCAATCCAGTAAAAGAAGTGCTTGTTATATCCAACCCAAACCCCCTTTCTCCTTTTAATTGCAGGAGCAACTTGTATTCACACACAAACCCCCTTTCTCCCTTATATTGCAGAAGCAACTTGTATTCACACCCAAACCCCCTTTCTCCCTTTAATTGCAGGAGCAACTTGACAAAAAACCACTTCTCAACTGCCGCTTCTTATCCTTTAATTTATTAGTAGACACGCCCCTTATCAATTGGTTCTTTAATATTAGAAAAATTCCAAAATGGATAGTGAGCCTTTGCGAACGGATTTTGGAATTTTTCGACAATCAATAACTGACTTAGATATTGGATAAATTTATAAATAAGGCTTTATCTTTAAGTAAATAAATAGGCGATAAATATGGCAAAAAATAAAGACTTTTTCACAGAAATGATTATTGAATGGAAAAACATATTGATAAAGCCAAATCAAACATTGTCTGAATTTGAAGATAGGAAATTATCTAAATCCACTATTTATATATTAATAGCAGGTTTTATTGCAGGTGCTTTGTATAAAATAATAAGCGCATTTATGGGACAAAAAGCAGTCGGGGTAATAATATTTACTCCAATATTAGTTGTTATACTCATGTATATTTTTGGATTTTTTATATGGGTTCTTGGGAAGTTATTTAAAACTAAAATAAGTTTATCAAAATGGTTATCTTTGTTCTTTGCTGCATGGGCGCCAATTGGGGCATTATCAGGAACACCTTATATTATGTACATAATCCAATTATATGGGGTTTATATCCAATATTTATCACTAAGAAATTTTATGAAATTATCAATTATTAGATCAATTTTAGTCATTGTGCTATACATTTTGGCTATTTTTGCAGTTTCAATTCTTTATTATGTCTGATAGAATTAATTCACGCCTCTTTTTCAATTTATTAGTAGCCACGCCCCTTCTCACCCAATTCTTCAATCCTAGAGAAACTTTGAAATGTGAGAACGACGCAAGGAGTGGATTTCAAAGTTTCTTGGCAATTTAGTAAAAAAAGCTATTGTACATCAAACCCAAACCCCCTTTCTCCATTATATTGCAGGAGCAACTTGTGGCACTGTATGAAGTTAATTGATTCTTTGAATGGCAGGAGGAACTTGTGGATTGAACAGATTTTCAATTTTTGCAGCAATCTACTAAAATAATCTCTCAGCAGAACCAAGTGTATGGGCAGAGTAGGTAGGATATACATCATGATATGTTTTCCATTCTGATAAAGGGACTATAGTAATTTGGCTTTTCTGACCATCTTTCTCCATAATATACTTCTTGTCATTTTGATCCGTTAAGAGCATACTGCCATGGAGCGGGATTGCTCTTTTGTGAGCAGCCTGTAGCAATATTGTTAGGTTGGGCAGCTTTTCAATCTGATCTTGACTTATCTCATCTTCATACATTGACAAATAGATAAAATACTTTACTACACCATTAATAACTTCGTGTGCCTTTTCTATTTTTTCTTGAAAAGGGAAAATAGGTCCCTTACAATAATGATACCAAACCGCTACTACAAAATCAATACAAGCAAATTCTTTCTTGAACCAGGTTGAGCGATTTAATTCGTTTACTAAAGACTCAATATCCTCTTTAGATGTATTAGGTATTGATTTGCTTACAGTCATTTTATTACAATACTTCTTTTTACCTACAAAAATGACTTTGTGTTTAAAAAGCTATCCACAAAAGCAATCTCACATCCAACCCAAACCCCCTTTCTCCCTTATATTGCAGGAGCAACTTGTGGTTGGGGAGTGTTGGGGCGGAAGGTTTATAAAAATTTGTTTATCACTAAATATAATGAAAGAAATAAAACTAATTGAAGAAGTACTTCAAAAAGAATACGGAAAAATACCAAAAGTAGTGGCTTATACTTGGATAAGAAGATTTTTAAGATATATTAGCAAACATCACCATAATCCACTTGCTTTAATTGGTGGAATATTCTTTGCTTCTAAGTATAACCAGATAGGAGAATATGATCCAAACATTCACACTGTATTTGCTCTGACAGACAAAAGTAATGTGCTACAGAATGAATTTGCATTGTATCATGAGTTAGGACATGCTTATGTTTACCAGAGAAACCCTGAAATGTCTTATGTTAATAAAAGACTGGAGCATGCTATACAATATGCATTTACAGAACCAATCCCTAAAAATTTTGAACAAGATTTTGTATGGAAATGTGTAGACGAAGGTATTGCAGACTTTTTGGCTATTGAATCACAAAAATTAGAAGTTAGAAATGGAAAAAAACCGGAGGAGGTGTATTGTTTTAGAAGAGAGTGGGAATTAGTCAACTTTCAATCTGCTGAAGAAAGACAAAGATTTATGGAATCCACACCATTGGATAAGGAAATTGCTGGAAAACTTGGAAAAAATGGGGGAGAATTTATTGAATATGTTTTGAGTATTCAAAATGCTCAAAGCGTATCAGAAGCGGTTAGATTAATATCAAAAGCATATGAAAATTTACCCCTCTACAATTTCCATTTAGGACATTATCTAGTCCGAAGCAGTTGTTTGGCAAGAGCATCTAACACAAATGGACAGGTTATCGACGACTTAATCGATACACCACCTGTTTCTATCAATGAGCTACAAGAAAGGACATTACAAAATATTAAATAGAAAATAAAAAAATATCAAAATCTATTTTTAGAAAGGTTTTTATTATTTAAGTTTGAAATTAGGGGAATGAAAAAGGACAACCCAAACCCCCTTTCTCCTTATAATTGCAGGAGCAACTTGTATTCACACACAAACCCCCTTTCTCCTTATAATTGCAGGAGCAACTTGTATTCACACACAAACCCCCTTTCTCCTTATAATTGCAGGAGCAACTTGTATTCACACACAAACCCCCTTTCTCCTTTGAAGGGCAGGAGCAACTTGACAAAAGACTCCCCTTCCGCTGCTTAATAAACTGAGTCTATTGGCTTAATCTCTTCAATTTCTTTAAATTCCGGCGTGTCTCTTAGTTGTAGAGTAACCTTTCCTTCAAGCTGTTCACCAATCTTATTTTGTTTCCTACTAAACTTCCGAGCTTCACCAACAAGTACAGGTCTGTCAAGTTCAGAAAATCTAACTTCATATGGTTTGAATAAATATTCAGCAAAAACCTCATTTTCTGGAACTAAAGTTGCCATACTGATACCATCTAAATGTGCAGTTTCAACTACTCCAGCCACATAACACTTAACATAAGACGATTCTCTAGAGATTATATAATGCAGTACACCATCAAATATCGGAATTTTGGAAGATTCATCATCTACCTCTAATTTATCCCTTGCAGTTTTCCGATAGTTTTCTGCTATGACAGTAAGCAAAAATTCATCGCCAATTGATTTTATTAAGTCCTCACAATAATATCGTTCTTTACCAATACTACTCAACCAATTGCTAATTGCATTCATTTTGTAATCACCAAAAGAACCTCTTTTACCTACAAAAATGACTTTGCGTTTAAAAAGCTATCTTACTTTTCCACCCAAACCCCCTTTCTCCCTATAATGGCAGGAGCAACTTGTAGAAGGAACGGAAGATTTAATTCCCAGAGTAGGGCTTTGATTTACATCTGCTACTATCAAGATACTCTCTTCCAAATTGATTATCTTCAGCAACAATTATTTTTCCATTTTTTACACCAAGAATTGGAACAATAAAAGGTATAATTGTGCCACCTGATGATCCAAGTGGATTTACAACATCAGTTAGATATACAGTATCATCTCGAAAAACAACGTTAAATCTATGGGGTCCAGACCTATTTTTATCAGACATCCAGCCATGTACCATGTAAGTTTCCTGTTGAGTTTGTTGCCATAACTGAAATGTTATTGCTTGCTCTAAACACTTCCCTCTAGGTTCATTATTAATAACTCTGGAGAAGGGTACAACCTTTTTATCATTTACATACTCTACTCCATCAAAATAATGGGATGAATCTTCATTGCGAAAAACAGACCTTATTCTGATGCAAGCCTCTTCAAATGAATAACTTTTTCCTGGATCCTCCATAATCATCTGATAGATAGAAAGGTCATCTATTTTGTAATAAGTTCGGGTCATAAACCAGATATTTATAAGATCATTTAATTTCAACATTCTCTGAAAATCTTCTCCATTCTTCTTAGATTGAGTTCTGAAATGTGAAATAACATCTGCCATACTTGATGAGAGTAGAATTTAGTTTAAAAAGCTATCCACAAAAGCCATCTTCCATCAACCCCCAAACCCCCTTTCTCCATTGAATTGCAGGAGCAACTTGTTACACCGCACAAAGCCACTTGATTCTTTGTTTGGCAGGAGCAACTTGGTAAAAGAACAAAAGCCTTAAAACTCCTAGAAGGAGAGATGCCAAAGCTGGATAAGGCATGTGAATTCTGTAAGTGGGTTGAAGAGTGTAAGAATTAAATCCGTTTATTTTCCTTTTACAATATTATTATAGAAATATCTTGGTCCTTTGTTTACATATATTTCAATCAGTTTCTGTGGTGTTAATTCGTTAACCTTAGGAACCAAGTTTTTTGTTTCAGGAGATCTGTAAAAAGGTTCCAAGTTTAATCCTTTCTTTTTAGAATATTGAATCGTCCATGCTGTGCAGATGGCATCTACAAGTATCTCTTCATACCTCCCGAATTCCTCGTGGAGTTTGGTCACTTCATCCAGTATTTCATCTTCACTTCTATTACCTAACTTAAAGCCCTCCATCATATACTTGTTTGTCCATCCACTCATTTGATGATGAAGTATCTCATGAGGTGGGGTTTCGTAAAAACTAAAGGCATCATTCTTCCTTGCATTCTCCCCAACACTCCAATAAATTGGCTTTCGTATTATGTTCAATCTTCTCCCGTTAACCATGCTAATAACTTGAAAAGTCCTTTCAAATTCTCCCGGAGTTGGTAACACAAAATCAAATTTAATATATTCTTTATGGTTATTTATCATGGGTATTCTCTTTTTGTATTCTAACACTACTTTTGTCTTATATTTTGTCCCTCTACTTTTCACAATATTTATTATTGTTCTATTGTCTTCAGTAAAAGCGGCTTGTTTATCTTTAGCAAGCTCATCAGCGTTTAAAGGCACATTATAAATCACATTTGGTTCTTTCAGCAAGCCACTTTCCCAGAATGCTAATGCGTCAGCTATACATTCTTTTGAAATACGTATAAATCTATACCCTTCTTCCCTGCTATCAAGAAATTCATTGTTTTTAAAGAAATCATCCAATGTTTGTGTTATTTTCAACGGAACCCCATATTGTGGATACAATCTATTTACTATCCCATCAACATAAGGGGCAGTTTTGTTACCAATTTGATGTATTATTTCCTCACTTACCTCTTTGCCAGTCATGTTCTCTACGCTGAAGCTTATATTTTGTTTTGAGAATATTTCTAATGGCCTACTAAAAACATATGCAGAACCAAAAGCAACCATTCTAAGAAAATCCCTTCTATTTGATTTCTCTGAATTTGCAGTTTTTTGAACCATTTGATACCTTATTATGTAACACCTTAAAGAACCGCTTTTCACCTACAAAAATGACTTTGCGTTTAAAAAGCTATCCACAAAAGCCATATCACATCCTACACAAACCCCCTTTCTCCATTGTATGGCAGGAGCAACTTGTATTCACACACAAACCCCCTTTCTCCTTTTAATTGCAGGAGCAACTTTGTGGCACCACCCAAACCCCCTTTCACCCTCTTAATAAAATCTGAACGAAGTGAAGATTTTACTTAAGTAGGAAAAAATTCACAAATTCTATGCATACTGAATTTTTTCCGTGTTAATTGCAGGAGGAACTTGTGGTTGGGGAGTGTTGGGGCGGAAGGTTTAAAAAATAATCATCCCTCCCTCCCTCAAATATGATACTCCCTGCAGAAAAGCAATATAATGTAGACTATTATGAAGACCCAATGACATCAGATATTGCAGATAGGGCTATAGTAGATGAAGGAAATGGTCTCCAGATAGTAGTTCAGCTTGCTAAAAATCCTACTTGTGATGGCTGTTGCAGCTATTCTTTGTATAATATCCTTACAGGATTTCAGTTTGTACTACTGCCTCCATTGGAAGTAGATGATCCTTTGAGAAAAGCAGACCAGATAGTAGATTTATTGTTTAATGCAAGATATGGATTTCTTTCTTACGAGATAGTCAATAAGTCAATAGACGGCTCAAGATTTTCTCCATTAAGAACAATGACAATTGATGTTGTATTAAAATAATTTGTAGGTTATCATCAAAGACTAACACACCCAAACCCCTTTTCTCCTTATAATTGCAGGAGCAACTCGTAACACCGCACAAACCCCCTTTCTCCCTTATATTGCAGAAGCAACCTGTATCCACACCCAAACCCCTTTTCTCCTTATAATTGCAGAAGCAACTTCTATTCACACACAAACCCTCTTTCTCCATTAAATGGCGGGAGCAACTTGTTGCACTGCATGAAGTTAATTGATTCCTGTTCTTGTTAAAGCAACTTGTGGAAGGAACGGAAGGTTTAAAAGCACATATTTGTTCTTCTAGGTTGCTATGGCTAAACTGCTTATTATTGATGATACCGCATACTATAAACCATTTAAGGATTATATTCCTTACTTCGAGGGCAATGAGGTGCATCATGCACTTTATCTAGATACTGTATATCCTAAATCTGAAATAGAAAGGGTTTTGGAAGAGGGTACACAGATATTTATAGATGAGTATGGATTAGCTTCATCAACTCCTTATTTTCATGAAGAGTTAGTTGAATTTCTTCAAAGAGAAGGTGACCAGTTTGATAAGATTATCCTTGATGGTTTAGCCAAAAAATGTTTTAATTTAATAGAAGAAGTTCCTTTATCCTCAGCTAAGATAGAAGTCTTTTCAGGCAGACCTGAAATAATTGAGGAGTGTAAAACAAAAAATATCCCTTGCAGAAGTAAAAAGCCATTTTCACAATGAATCTTATACTTATTGGTTCTTTTTCTTCACCACACAAATCCCCTTTCTCCCTTTAATTGCAGGAGCAACTTCTATTCACACCCAAACCCCCTTTCTCCCTTTAATTGCAGGAGCAACTTGTTGCACTGGATAAAGTTAATTGATTCTTTGTTATTGCAGAAGCAACTTGACGAAAGAACAAAAAACTACGGAGCGTAGTGGAATGAGAATAAAGAGGTTCAAAAGGAAATATTTTTTACATTAGACCAATATGTACTAATTGAGCAGTAGTTATTATGAAAAGATTTAAATAATCAGCTGTAATTCCTATCTTGAATGTCAACGGCTGACTTAATTCAACGATTGAGAACGTGTTCTGCAGAAGAAAGAATAGCTGTTGCTATGGGATTAACTGATGTAGATGTTGAAGCATTAATCGACTTATTAGATGGAACTAAGTATGCTACTAGAGACAAATTGAGCGTAGTAGATGCTTTAGGTGAAACACATTCAGTTCGTGCACTAGATTACTTAAAACAATTAGCGGTTCATACTCCTCCAACATCAGAAACTGAAGAGGGAGATTATGGTGGTAGTAGTGGAGATTATGGTGGAAAAATTACAATGCCTACTGGTAGCTTTTCTGATGCGGACTTTCCAAATGCAAAGGGTGAATTGAAGCTTATACTCGGTTCTTCGAGAGCTGAAGTTGAAGCTTGTAGAACTCATCAGATAGACGATGACCCAGATAATGAATATACAAGACTCGAATCTGCTATTAAAAAGTTAGAAACTGCTCTCCAAAACCATCCTGGTTCTGCAACACCTCAAACTCCTTCTGACTCTATTACCCATAATCTTGTAGGTGATCACCCCTATAGGGATGAACACGGTATGGAGAGATAATCTTTACAGTCAAAGTTAAAATCAATCCTATATTCACACACAAACCCCCTTTCTCCTTATAATTGCAGGAGCAACTTGGGGCACTGCTTAAACTTATTTATTCTGGTTCTGGTTGGAGCAACTTGTGGTTGGGGCATAAGGGGATTGTATAAGTGGGTTGAGG
>SDBT01016091.1_pt1 | contig 11859 bp, 12 predicted proteins | sample 2277101 | NCBI WGS metagenome assembly SDBT01 (sample SAMN10404973, study PRJNA504765) | marine sediment metagenome | isolation source: marine sediment core GS10_PC15, 103 cmbsf | place: Arctic Ocean: Southern Knipovich Ridge | collected 2010
GTGTATCCATCTTCAAATGACTCGTAGACTCGCCAGTCCATCTCTCCCATCAATCCATATATTACATCTTCGTTCTTATACCCCCAAGATATTCTCGTTGCTCCGAAATAAGCAACACTTCCGCCATCAGAGCTGAGGACAAACCATTCGCCTAAGCAATCTTGGTCATCGAATCTGGCAGTAGAACAAGATTTTGTGGTAACTACAGGTAATTTAACCCCGTTTGTTAATGACTGGGCATCAGAGGTACTGAAGTGTTCTGGCCAAATAATATAAATTATCCATCTTAATAGCCAGTTATTTGGACTTCCATGACCTGCAAAATTCAAGAAAAGACAACCACTGTTTATTTCAGATTTTAAAATGTCAGTAGTCAAGCTTCCATCGGACTCATATAATTTCTCAATACTTAAATTACTTATCATGTCAGCGATGTAGTCGTTTAAGAATGCGTTAGCAGTGCCAGAATTACTTCCACCACCATTATCTCCTGTACCTGCTGCGAGAACTACCCTATTTGCCCATTCATCTTTCCTATCAAAATTATTTGTGAAAGCTATTATCTTATCGACAGCAGTTTCAGCATACTCAAGAGAACTAGGAGGTATTCTCCCTACATAGACATCAGGTACTCCATCAATGATATCATACCTTAAATCAGCATACAAACCATCCTCGTTGTCATCCCAGGTTCCATCCAAGTCAGCATAATAAAGGTCTGTAGCCACATAGGTTTCGTAGCCATCTGGAATATAGGCATATCTTACGGGAACTCTATCAGCATCCCCAAATATAGAAACATATAAAATTCCATATTGAGAAACAAAATCTTTGATGCAGTTTCTAATTTGCTCTTGGTGGTCATCACCGATATAATTTTGATAAATCCATGATGTATTTACAACTCTACTTGAAATCCCTATGGAGTTCTTGAATGTGCAAAGCCTCACAGCCTGATTCTCTATCGTTGGAGATGTTATGATGAGATTTCGTAGACTAGAAGTTGCTGAACGAACTGATGTTGAATCTTCATAGAATACATTCACTGACGCTTCTTCGGCTAGAATAATTTCGTTTGATGTAGGTAAGTATCGTACAGGGTATATCCATACAATAACGTATAGGATTCTTTTGTTTGTTTCTGGCTCAAGACCTTTCTTCAGTGAATATGAAAACCAGTCTTTTGGATATAACTCATTTGAATTGTATATGCTAGAATTGGGTTGCAATGAATCAAATGGGTCAGATGATTGAAACTCCTGATGTGATTTATCTTCGCATAACGAAGAAATGGGAGTAGGTGATGGTATCACTTGTTTTTTAAGGATTAACGAGATAGTATCTTTCATGACTACTTCAACTTTAGATACAGAACTGATGAGATGTATCTTAAAAACAATACTTTTTATTGGAAAACAAGGATGTACAAGGTTTGAAATATAAGAACATTCACTCATTCGAAGATTAAGATATTTTCCTTTTTCTTCCATTTCTAATTCAGGGAAAACAACATCTGCACTTTTTTCATGCTTGGTAAAATTTTGACTTTGATAGTTATTGCATATCTCCATCTCATCTGTCTTGACATCATCAATAATTTCCTGAATGCTATTATGGTTCCCTGGTTCATTCCCATCATCATATAAGTTTTTATCATAAAGATTCGTCGAATTATGTTTTATTTCTATGATGTCTCCAGTACTATTTGGTACAACATTTATTCCGACAAAAAAAAGTACTATTCCAAAGACAAAAATTTTTCTATACAAACTTTTTTGCATAATTTTTCCTCCGTAGTCGTTCAGAATCAGATTATCTAATTTAAATGTTTGGTTAAAAATAAAAATCATAACATTTGTTTCATTATACGCCCGATTCACCTTTAGAAGATTTCCATTCTAACTTATCTAGTTTACAGATATAATTAATCCAATCTTCCGTGTAACTATCCAAAAAACGAAAATAACATCTCAATCAGATAAAAAAGTTGATATGTTCGTCTTTTATTTACTACATAGGACAGAATAGAATGACTAAATTAGATGTTTTAAATCATATCCGTGAGGTTTATTCAGAATTAGAAAAACAACACCCGCACAAATTAGAAGAAGAGTATGGAATGGGTGCTGATAGACCTGACTTATGTTTTCTAGCATGTTTATGTTGGATTGCTAGAACTGATGAGATACAACGTAATCTTTGGGATAAAGTGAAAATAAATTTTATGGAACACTATAATGGAGATATTCGGAATATTAAAACAGAGAATGATTGCAAAAAGCTTGGCTATCCTGAAAAATTTGTGCCATACCGTTGGTTACCAAGGCTATCGAAGTATCTAGATAAAGAAGGCATATCATTTTGGGAATTTTTAAAGATGATGGAAAGTAGAACAGGGATTGAAATTCGGGATGAGTTTATTGACATTTTAAAGATTGGTGGAAATAAAGCAAAAAGAATCAGTGTTTTTATCAGAGATTATCCGAATTGGAAAAAGAATGTATTTCCAATTGATAGAAATGTCGATAAAATGCTTAAACATCTTGGGCTCCCTAATGATGAAGAAATAATGGTCCATCTCTGCGAAAAAGCTAATGTCAGCCCTAGGCTGTTTGAAAGGTTACTTTATGAACATGGAAAAGAGGTATGCGGGCATGGAAAAACCTGTTCAATAAATAAAATTTGCCTTTGTAACAAACTTGGATTGAATCGATGTTGAATTTTCTGTATAATCTAAATTAACCCAACTCCAAATGATAGATTCTCTGAAAGAATATGTCAAGATTGAGCAATCTAAACGATTGTATTTGAGCAAGATAAAGGCTGAATGATTTATTATTTATTCAAGAACAAAACATATTCCAAAAATATAAGAAGATAAATCATTTTCAAATAAGTAATGTGTATAGTATCAAATTCAACTAAAGTTAAAGTACAATTGCTTACCTCTTTAGAGGTTATCGAAAAGGAAAATATCAAAAAAATCTCTGGTACACCAACCAATATTAAGGAGCTGATAAACGAGTTAAGGGCAAACATAGAGCAAGATAATGCATGGTCAACTTTTTATTTGATTCAAATATTTGCTGAACGAATTGTAGATTTCATGATATTAAAGGAAAATAATTTGTTAAAACAGAATTCAGACGATTTTAAAACAATGGAAAAAAAGGTTAAAAAAAATCGTCTTACCCTTGGACCTAAAATAAAATATCTTGAGGGATTGAATAATTATTGTGATAGCAAGAGTGAAGATTTTGAAATCTTGATAAAAATACTAGAACTATTAAACTTTATCAGAAACAGGTTCATGTTCCATGTAACTAACTATGATGAATATTCATTCATTTATTCACCTGATGAGAGATATAAAAAAGAGAAACATCTTATCAAAGATTTTAAAGAATTGAAAAGAAGAATAGATAATGTATTGAGTGAATTTCACAAAGAAACAATAGAGTGGTGGTTGCTTGAGAGGTATTCTGCCTCTTTAGCACATTCAATAAAAAGTTATGAACGGTTGATTGAAACACAAAAAAAGTCAATAGAAATCTACAGACAATATACAGAAGATAAAAGGGATTCTTATGGTAGAAAAGAGCGGAGGGGAAAGAGAAGTGTAGATAATACTGGTATATACGAACAACTACCACGAATGTTATCAAGAATTTCATTTATATTTATCCTGTTTTTCGGAAAAAATGATTTAAACCTGTTTGAGTAATTATATTCCCATACAATTAAAAACTGATGAACTTGTTGATTATATTAAAAGTAACAAGTCGAAAATTGCTATTTCACAGGATGACTTTTCTAAACTTGATAAGATATTCCAAGATATAAAATAAAAACAAAATATTAAGGCATGATGAAGTTTTTCCATGCCTTGCATATCTTCAAACAATTGTCAATCGGTTTTTCCTATACTTTTTGCTTTCTGTATTCTATAAACGGGTTCACCACGCACTACCGACCGTTGATTTTGCTTGTATACTGTTTGACTATGTGACCCCTACGAAACGGAAAATGGGCATAGTCTCCAACGATAACCATGGAAACTAAGTTTTAAATTACCCACTATGGGCTAAGAAACTACTAGTCATACCTTTCATAAAGTGATAAATACTGACGAAAAAATAAGCAAGATGAAACAAGAGCCGTGGATATTTTATGTTTGTTTCTACAAGAAAATATATACAGACATGTGCCTTTTTTATAGTATGTAATAATTTATCACAAAATTTTGGGAAAAATAGCCAAAAATCGGCAATTATTGACATATGTGAATAACCAAGGAGCTAAAAATGGCTAGCAAACGGGCTAGTTTTCTTACGAAAGTGTTGTTTCGTTTGCGGGTATTGGAGCATGATTTCGTGTTTAAATCTGGATGTTTGCTAATTGAAAACGTCAAAAAGTGTATACCCTAATCAATTTAAGGTAAACTTTTCTTAAAACGGCATCTGCAGAAAGGCTATAAAGTTCAAGAAGACTCGATTACTTTTGCACGGTAATAAATTTTTTTCTTTTGACCTTGTTTGCTAATACTATAGATATACAAACAATTAGACTCATCTCTGTGTTCAAGCCTTCTCCGAGATATTAAACCAAAATCCCTCATTTTTCTAATGATTACTTTCAGCCTATTGTCACTAACCGTTTTCGTCTGATAGTCTCTATGAATGATGTTTCGTATATCGTTAAATGTAAACTCCTGTGCATGAAATATGTTAAGAATAAAGAGCCGAAGCTTAATATCTGTACTATTTGCGAAATTGCGATTTATCATTTTTATATCACAAAGAATTATCAGTGCGGATGTATTTATAAATTCCTCCTTAAAATTCCCACTTTTCCCACTTGCCCCACGAAATGTTTTTATAAGCTGAATGATTCTATTTTTTTTGTGAATAGGGGCGGTGTTGATGTTACCTCAATCCAAAATTCGATTATTGTAACCATATTTATCATTTGACACCATCCAAGTCACATTACAATAAAGTAAGGAGCCAATATGATGGAGATACCAGACATTAATGACGATGATGAAAATATACTAGATGACGATGAAAATGATGTTGGACCCTTTACGGATGACGATAACATAGAAATTATAGTTGAAGATGACGACCTGGACGATGATGACATAAAAATCCTGGAAAAAGCTGTCAAAGATGTGAAGAAATTTATAAGTGAAAATAAAGTTACACCAAAAAATTATGTCATACGGAAAAATGAGCTTCTGCGAGAGATTAAAAAGAACATAAAAGAACTCGATTTACTAGTGTTATCGCAGGCGTATCTAAAGAAAGATACTTTTTCTGGATTTATTAGAAAGCATGAAGAGTTACGAAAGGGATTGCTCAAATCTTTCCTTGCTCGAATGGATGAGGACGCCAAAGTAATCATTTATCAAGAGTTGTATAGAGATGCATGTGGAGATGATGAGCCGATTGATTTTTACATATCCTAAAATAGCAGTATCGTATCTATTCATTTCCATTCTTCGAATGTTTCATAATATGTTAAATCTTCAAATGGTAGTGTCAATAGTGTAGAATCATCTGGAGTGTAAACCGAAAGTTCACCAGAGGCTTTCCATTGTATAGTTGTCATGTTTTCTATTGCTCTTCTTAATTCTGGAGGAGTATACGAAATTTCGAGGTATTGCTGGAAATAAACATTTGAATACGTTTTATAAAATGTAAAAGCTTTATTGCCTGCATGCCATATGTAATCAATTGTGTTGCCACCTACATAATGACCATTACCATACAACGTATACGTTAATTTATTCATTATACAATCATGTATACTACTAACATCATCGAGAGCAAAATTAATAGAAATTTTATCTTCATACCCATTAGAAGAATAGATAGAAGATGCATCACTAAGAACTAATTGTAAACCATTTATACTATATTCTTTATCAGCTTCGTTATTTTCATTAGAATCATTAGAAGACTCTGTACATCCACTTAACAAACCTGTACTAATTATCATTAAAGCAACTAATAGCATCCCGATTTTTCGCATATTTTCCATCCCACCTTTTTTATTCATCGGATTTAAAGAATTGGCTATCTATTAATAAAAATTGTGCTACCAAATTGGTGCTCGGAAATCTTATTGTTTCAGACTGTTGTAACACCAAACTAGGGTTACAAAATGCTTAAAGGTAAAGGTAGATTTATAAACAGACCAACTAAAACAGGAAAAAAAATTTACGATAAACATTTCGTTTACATTCCAACAGAACTTGCTAGAGATAGTTCGTTTCCTTTCAAAAACGGAGAAAAAGTTACAATTAGCATACATGAAGAAAAACTGATTATCAAAAAGGAAAAATAATATCGTGTTATGCTGATTCTGTTTCTCATTTTAACGGCGAGGGGATTTATTAAGGCAATTTCAATACTTATTCACCAACGTAATCTATAAACATCCGATGAATATGAAATAAATTGGGGATATCAATATGGTAAATGTTTGGAAAGTAGGTGCATGGCCAGGGTTGTGGGGCAAAAAGCCTACTAAACGAGAAGATAAAGTAAATAGAGAACAGAAATTCATAAGTGTATATGCTTTACCATATAATTTTGTAGCTCTTGGGTCTGCGTATGTTGCGGATGATATTAGGGATTTATTATCCAAGAACGAACTTAGACGTGCCATTATTGAAGGATGGAAAAAGGACAAGGGTAAAGAGATATCATCAGGAGAACTCACAGCCAGAATAACGATGTTGACCGCCTTTGCCAGTATTAGTGATGGTGATGTTATATTGCTTTATTTTATTGGAGAAACTCCTCACAATGGAGAAATCTATGTAGGGGAGGCTAGCACAGAAAAAAACCCATACGATTACTCTAATAGGGTAAAAACACCATATTATTACGTTAAGGGGTCCGAAGAGAATGTTATCGAAGATACCGTTGGGATTCATATTGCACCCCACAGGGTTGGCGTTAAGTGGGAAACTAATAATGAACCTAGTAAAACGAAGAAAATAACATCATTTCCTGCGGATTTTTCAAATAGTCCTTATCATATTAGAATTTATCAAGTTCTTGAAAAAGATTTAGAAAAAACCATAAAAGATAAGGAATTCAGAGATTTTTTAAAACGCAAACTGAAAGAATGAGCTATTTAAAGTTTCAATGACCTTTCTGTAAATTGTGTAATATCCTAGATATTTCAAAAAATTCTCTTTCAGTTTTCCAATTCCAACCCACCACAACTAAAAAAAGAGCAATTCCTTTTCTAAGATTGGTAGAATGAAACTTACTTATCATAAAGGAACTATTTTACTAAAAGGAGATTACAGTATCCCAAATACGAAATGGGACGTTCGGTCAGGATGCTACAGAAGCCAGGCGTTATACTACCGAGATATAACAGAATATTTGGAGAAATCTGGGATTTCCTATGAAGATTCTGTACTGGATTTGATACCCTGTCCTGATTTGTCCTGTACGGCAACTTTAAGGGGTTATCAAAAGGATGCTTTAGAGCAATGGTTACTGCAGAAGAAAGGGGTTGCAGTGATGCCTACTGGTTCAGGTAAGACGGTTCTAGCATTGAAGATTATCGAGCAGATTAATTCACCTACATTTATCATAGTACCAACTCTTGATTTGGTGCGGCAATGGAAAGAAGAACTGCAAACATTTGATATTGAAATAGGGGAATACACTGGTGAGAAAAAAGATTTACAAGCTATCACGGTTTCAACCTATGATTCCGCCTACATCAACGCTGAAAACCTGGGCAACAGGTTTAAGTTGCTGATTTTTGATGAAGTACACCATCTCCCTGGAGAAGGTTATCGGCAGATTGCAGAAATGTTCGCATCTCCATTTAGACTGGGATTGACAGCTACTTATGAGCGGGAGGATGGTCTGCATGAAGAAATACCAAGATTAATCGGTGGGAAAGTATACGAGGTACAAACAGATGATTTAACTGGCAAGTATCTGTCCAGCTATGAAACCAAGAAAATCATGGTGGAGCTTACAAAGGAAGAGCATAAAGAATATGAAAAACATCATAAGACGTTCAGGAACTATATTGTATCGAGACACATAACGATGAGGACGCCGAATGATTTTAAAAAGATAGTTATGAGGTCTGGATATGATTCCAAAGCTCGTGATGCTCTTCTGGCAAGAAACAAAGCAGAGAGGATTGCATATAATTCGAAGGGGAAGATAGATAAGATTCAGGAGTTGCTATCCAAGGATGATAGGATTATCATTTTCACCAGGTACAACGATATGGTTTATGAGATTTCAAGACGGTTTTTCATCCCATGTATTACGTATAGAACTGATTCTCATGAGCGTGAGGAGACTTTCAACAAATTCAAACAGGGCGAGTATTCTGTCTTGGTATCTTCACAGGTACTGGATGAAGGAATTGATGTCCCTGAAGCAAACATACATATTGGGGTTCCCCCATTTCTAAAATGAATTCAGATATAAAAACTATCACTTTATGACCAAATTGTCTCATGTATGATTTATATATGATAAAGATATATCGTTTAAATGATAGATAAATTGGAGGATTAGCATGAGAAAATTAACGAATATTCAACATCTTGGAATTGTGATAGGTATTGCATCTTTACTATTGATTTTACCTCAAACTTATGCATTAATGTGGAATTCAGATTCTCAAACGAAAGAATATAACCATCTTTTGGATTCTACTATATTACTAAATAGAGCTACAACTGCAACACTATCTTATAATCGAGCTATCAAAATATTACTGAATCTGACTAATGATATTCTATTAGCAGAATATCTAAATCGTGAACAAAATAAAACTGTAACCTTTCAAGAAGTTTATTTACCAATGTTAAATGAAGCTCAAGAATTTATAAATTATGGAGATGAAGATACAACCCTACATAATGAAGAAATTACACAGTGGGAACAAAGTTATTCTAAAGCTATCAATTCAATCAATTATTCAACAAAAGTTAACATGATTACATATTTTATATCATTAATTGGAGTGTTTATCATCCTGATTTATTCGTGCTACCTCATTTTTTTCATAGGACATAAAGAGCAGAATATTGGCAAAAAAGATAAGACAAACAAACGGAAGAAATGAATAATCAAGTTTCTAATTTGCTCTGTTCTCCCTTAAATGTCTTGTTGTGTGTATTTTGATGTGTGTGAAAATCCAATTAGAATCCGTTTCTAATCAGCTTTATCGGTAGGTTTATATGTATGAAGGGGAAATTAGAATTTCACTAATTTTAGAATGATTTATAAGTGTGTGTTCTAATATACATGGTACCTAAATATAGAGAATTTGGAGAGTTTATAAATGGGAGAATTTAAATATTGGCAATCAAAAAAGGATGGACAATGGTATTTCCATCTAAAGGCAGATAATGGCGAAATAATAGCACATGGCGAGGGCTATACAACAAAGGACAACTGCGTTAATGGAATAGAATCAGTTAAACATAATGCCCCAAATGCTAATGTAACTGAGACAGAACAAGACTAGATACATTTCTGTTAGATACGTTTGTATACGGTTAAATTCATCTCCTTTTTTATTTTTTTTATAAAGTTGGTGGTGTCGTGTCAATAATACTAAAAAAACGTCCCTTATTCTATTTTGAATTCCACTTTTACTCAAACATAATATATGGTATTCTCCTATTCATAATTGGTGAGTAAATTAGAATTGATAAAATAGATGTTGTTCTGAAAATATTTTTCACAAGTATATTTGCAGTCAACACTTATTTCTTTATTATCTTTACACGACCACCTATATCTTGGTTGATATCTGTTATTTTTACATATTCTTGTGTCCTTATTGTATTTTTCCCATTCATAAAGAAGGTAGGTTACAAATTAAGACAATATGATGGTATTAAAGCAACCTCTAAAAGGAATTTAGATAAATATTTCATTAAACATGATGGTATCGTTGGATATAAAACGATAAAAGAAAGGCACATTGCTCTCATATTCGTTAGTGATTCAAGTAAAGACTACTCTAATATCAGTTATGACGAGATATCCCCCCTTATAGAGTATTATGATAAGAATAAAGAGAACTATAAATTTTATTTCTGCTATCTTGCAAATGACTTCATAAAGATTGTTAAATCGAAATATGTCTATGGTATACATATATTTGGACATGGTAGAATTGACTCTCTTGGATTTGAAGACGGAGTTTTAAATTATAGGGAGTTAAAGTATATGGAACCTAAAGACTTTGTTGCTCAATGGCATTGTAATCATGGAGATGGTAAGTCTTTAGGGGAACTTATCGGTAGAAAGTATTATGTACCATATGGTATGAGTATAATTCGAGGCAGTAAAAAGGAAATCTCTAAACTAGTTAATGGTCAAATAGAATGGACAATAAATAACAATATCAGAATCTAACGAATATAGCCGACATTTTTTTATTGGTATAACAGTTGCAAATATACCAGAGGGAAAAACGATGAGCGACGAAAAAATATTATTAGATGAAATTGTTAGGTTACAAGACATTGATTATGTAAAAGGACTAGACCCTATACTTGGGACGGAATATTGTGAGATGATAAAGGGAGATTATGGTGATGATATTATTAAAACTGGTGAAGCGATGCTTGGCTACTTTTTTGATTTATTTAAAAAGGATTTGAAATTAGGAATTGAAGCAATAAAAGTAATCTTCTGCGGGTATCCTGGTTTACCTTATACAGATTTATATGGTCCAATGTATGATTCTGTATCAACAAGAAGGTTATGGTACTATGCTACTGAAAAATTAGATATGGATAATCGTTTAGTTCAGTCACTAATCCTAAACACCTATTTTCGGTGGTATACAACTACCTATGAACTTTTTAGAAAAATGTTGATATTCGATTGTTATTGCCATGGACAAACAATCGGTCATCCAATTAATGTGAAAAACTACTTATTCACACCAAAAGACCCATCAAAAAACCTTGATAGTAGTGGTTCAAAGGAGAGAGAAGCACTAATAGCGTTTTATAATTCAACAATTAGACATTCAATTTCTCATGGTAATGTAATTATTATTCCAAATCATTTTGTAGTCATCCGACAGACTGATGAAGAAAAACAGAAGGTGATTGAGAAAATTTATGACAATCCTGAAAAATTTATTTCAGAAGTAACACCAGATATTGAAATTATGTACGGTGCTATTCGGTTTTTCAATTACATTATATGTAATTACCTAATTACAAGATATACAGATTTGTTCAAAAAATATATTGGAAATTTATTTACAGACAAAGTTTTAATTGCCATGGTGAAAAGTATTCAATCAAATCCAGAGAACCCTGTCTACTAGCATTCTTTATTAGAGCCATGGGAATAAAAATAATGTGCTACATTAAACCTTTTTCTCTGGCATGTTTTAACATTGTTGGTGGCGTTAGCATTTCTTTATAGAACCTTGAAAAAGCAAAATAAAAATATAGCAACTATAGCCCTTGGATTATACATAGTTGAATCAACACTTCTTGCTGTTAGTAAAGCGCATTCAAAAGTCTATGTTAAAACCTCTGATTTCGACCTATGCTATTCTCCAGTAGGTTTTATGTGTGGTAAGTAAATACCCCTTTTAGATTTTCAATATATAGAATATCTGGTATGTTAAAATTCGTCAATCATTATGTCTTGATTGCTAATCCAAAATATCTAAAACAGGTTATGGAAGAGAAAAATGAAGGTCTTTACTGATAGAAACGAACTGATTCAACATGCTAAAAGGTTTCTTTTAGAAGAGAGACTCAATTCGCTTGAAAAAGATGTAAAACATTGCCTTTTTCAAATTTGTCCAAATACACCC
>SDBT01016092.1_pt1 | contig 11859 bp, 9 predicted proteins | sample 2277101 | NCBI WGS metagenome assembly SDBT01 (sample SAMN10404973, study PRJNA504765) | marine sediment metagenome | isolation source: marine sediment core GS10_PC15, 103 cmbsf | place: Arctic Ocean: Southern Knipovich Ridge | collected 2010
GGTCCATGGATAGCAGCCTTGCAGGGTGCCAGCACCTATAAGGATCTGATGAATAAAACCCTTGATAAATCTGAAGCAGATATCAAAGAAGCAGTAGCCCAGAGTTATTATGCCATATTGCTGGCTGAAGCCGGAAGGGATGCCTTCGCCAGGAACCTGGAATCAATGAACTCAAGGCTGGAAGAAACCAAGGTAATGTATGAGACCGGCTTCCTCGAAGAAACGGATGTTGACCAGTTGCAGATTGCCGCTTCCAATATTGAAAATGAATACATTGCTGCCAAACAGATGGTTGATGTTTCATACAGGTTCCTGGTATACAATATGGGATATGGACTGGACTCCAATATTGTGATCACTGAAACCCTTTCTAAGATTATAAGTGGACTAAGCCGGGATCTCATTGAACAGGCATTTAATGTGAACAGGCATTACGATTACAGGATTGTTGACACACAGGAGAAATTGGCCGCCATAAATCTCAAAAGATTCAAATTTGAATATATGCCAACATTGACAGCATATCTTTCCCACCAGCAAATGGCCATGAGAAATGATTTCAGCTTTTTCGACCCGGCAGAAGAATGGTATCCTGCCACCATGGTAGGGGTTAACCTGAGCATCCCCGTATTCAGTTCGGGCATGCGAAAATCTAAGATCGGCCAAGCCAGGATCGACCTGCAAAAAACACAAAATTCAAAGCAGGACCTTGCAAATGCCCTTGAACTGCAGGTGCAACAGGCAAGGATTGATTTCAGGACAGCCTACCAGAAATACCTGAATGAAAAGAACAATATTGTACTGGCCCAGAAAATTTATGATCGTACATCCACCAAGTATCAAAATGGGATGGTAAGCAGCCTGGAACTGACCATTGCCACCGAACAACTTACGGGGGCACAGACAGGCATTATCCAGGCCATGGTTGAATTACTCAACACAAAATTATCATTGGACAAAGCACTGGGAAATATTTAAATGAGAACAAATCTAAAAACACAAATAAGAGAAATGAGAAATTTACTGATAGTCATAAGCATGATCGTTCTGGCAAGCGCCTGCAATATGAACAGTCCCGAAATGTTAGAGCAGCAGCTTAAGAAGAAAAAAGACCAGGTCCGGGAGTTAAACGACCAGATTGCCAGCCTGGAAGAACAACTGGAGCAGAATCCCGGTGAAAAGACTGCCACATTTATGGTACCCGTTACCGTCAAGGCAATGGATGCCGAATCCTTTGAACATTATATTGAAATCACAGGCAAGCTGGAAGCCGAAGCAGATGCTTTCATCAGTCCCGAAATGAGTGGCCAGATCGAGAAGATCTATGTAAATGAAGGGCAATCTGTAAGCAAAGGACAGCTCCTGGTTTCACTGAATACAAGTATTACGGAGAGCAGTATCCAGGAGGTTAAAACCGGACTTGAACTGGCTGTCAGTATTTATGAAAAACAAAAAGAACTCTGGGATCAGAAAATAGGATCCGAACTGCAATACCTGGAATCTAAAAATGCCATGGAACAAGCCAAAGCCCGGTTGGCCACACTTGAAGCCCAGCTGGACATGGCCCGGGTCAGGGCTCCTTTCTCAGGTGTTGTTGAAACCATTATGCTGAAAGAAGGAGAGCTGGCCGTACCGGGTATGCAGGTAATCCAGATGGTAAGCCTGAATAACCTGAAACTGTATGGCAACATATCAGAACGTTACATGACCAGTATTAAAAAGGGAGATTTTGTAATCATTAATTTTCCCGATATGGAAGGACTCAACGTGAAGGTCCCCATCCACCGTGTAGGAAATGTTATTGATAATACAAGCAGAACATTCCGCATTGAGATGAAAATCAACAACAGGCAAAAAACCCTTAAACCAAATATGTATTCCACCATTCAGGTGAATGATTTCAAAACCGCCTCTGCATTCGTGGTCCCATCAGTATCCATCAAGCAGGATATCAAGGGGAACTATCTTTATGTTGTCTCTAAGGAAGAAGGTGAACTTAAAGCCAGGAAACGGTATATTGAAACGGGACTCTCATACAAGGATCAGACCATGATCAGGGAAGGAGTTTCCCAGGGGGAAGAAATAATTATAAAAGGATTTGCACAGGTATCCGACGGCGTCAATGTTGTTATAAAATAAACCCTGGAACAGACTAAATCATCTAGCAACATGAGTGCAAAAGAAATCAAAGACAGCGTCATCAGGGAATTTAAATTAACCACCCTGGCACTGAAAAACAGGAATACCGTTTTTCTCCTGGCATTTGTCATCCTGCTTTTCGGAGGCATATCTTACAAGAACCTGCCGAAAGAGTTATTTCCTGATATAGTCATTCCGACCATACTGGTTCAGACCACCTATCCCGGGAATGCGCCTATCGATATTGAAAACCTGATCACCAGGCCGCTGGAAAAAGAAATAGATGGTATCAACGGGATCAAGGAATTGTCCTCTACCTCAGCACAGGATGCATCCATGATATTCGTGGAATTCAATACGGATGTTAATATTGATGATGCCCTCTCTGACGTGAAAGATGCAGTCGATAAGGCCAGGAGCGAACTGCCCAATGACCTGTTGTTTGACCCGCTTGTTATGGATATAGATCTGGCAGAATTCCCCATAATAAATATCAACCTTTCAGGAGATTTCAGCCTGGAGGAACTCAGGGAATACGCTGAATATCTGGAGGATGAAATTGAAAGCATAAGCGAGATCTCAAAGGTTGAGATGGAGGGATTGAATGAACGTGAGATCCTAATCAATGTGGATCTGCATAAAATGGAGGCACTGGAATTGTCTTTCTATGACATAGAAATGGCTGTGACTGCAGAAAATGTTTCGATTTCAGGTGGAGAGATTAAACTGGGCTCTGCCCGGCGATCCATTCGTACCATTGGTGAATTCAAATCCATAAAAGAGATTGAGGATATCATCATTAAAAGGGAATTTGGCAGAATAGTATACCTGAAAGATGCAGCCGATGTAATTGACGGGTATGCAGACCCGGATTCTTATGCCCGGCTTGACAGACAACCTGTGGTATCTGTGCAGGTTATTAAAAAAGGAGGGGAAAACCTGCTGGCCGCCACAGATCAAATCTTTGAAACCCTTGAAAGGGCCAAGGAATCAGGTCGTATCCCGGCAGATCTGAACCTGACCCTGACCAATGACCAATCGGATATGGTCAGGATACAGCTTCACAACCTGGAGAACAGCATGATCATGGGAGTGATCTTTGTTGTCCTGGTGCTGTTCTATTTCCTGGGTACCAGGAATGCACTTTTTGTTGGACTGGCTATTCCGATGTCCATGTTCACCTCATTTGTGGTCCTGAGCATGATCGGGTATAAATTGAATATGATCGTTCTGTTCTCCCTTATCCTCGCACTCGGGATGCTGGTTGATAATGGTATTGTTGTCGTGGAGAACATATACCGGTTTGTGAGCCGGGGATATAAACCCTTTGAGGCTGCCAAACAGGCCGTTGGGGAGATAGCGGTGCCAATAATCGCCTCAACGGCGACCACGCTTGCGGCCTTTCTTCCCCTTGCCTTTTGGGGAGGCATGACGGGAGAATTCATGAAAGCCCTTCCAATTACGCTGATCATCGTGCTGACTTCATCACTGTTTGTGGCGCTTGTGATCATCCCTGTAATTTCGGCGACATTCATCCGTGTCGGGGGAACAGAATATGATAGTAAACCCAATAAGAAAAAAGGATATACCATTGCCTTTATCATGCTTGCGGTCACTATACCATTTTACCTGATTAAGGCCAATTTTTTTGCCAATCTCCTGACATTATTCGCCACCATCGGTATCCTGAACCTGCTTTTTTTTCACAAAGCGGAATTATGGTTCCAGCAGGTATTCCTGGTTTGGCTGGAAAAGATCTATACCAGATCACTTATATTTGCTCTCAGTAAAAGAAGGCCGATGTGGTTTTTCATCGGAACCATTGCATTACTTTTTTTCACGCTTATCCTTTTTGGGATCCGTTCACCCCAGGTTAATTTCTTCCCGGTCAATGCACCCAATTATATTAACATTGTCGCTGAATTACCGATCGGAACAGATATCTCCGAAACAGACCGGTTCATGAAAGAACAATTGGAGGAGGATGTTTTCAACTTGATAGAACCATACCAGGATATCGTTAAATCTGTACTTACTACCGTAGGAAAAGGCGGAGAAGAGGATCTCAGCAACATGAGTGTGGTAGGAACCCCGCACAAAGCGCTGACGACGGTCACATTTGTCGATTATGAGTTCCGGAAAAAGAATGATACTAGGGCCATCATGAGGGAGATCTCTGAATCATTGATCGGTAAATATCCAGGCGTCCAGCTATCCATTGAGAAGGATGCGATGGGGCCTCCGGCCGGTAAGCCAATCAATATTGAGATCGTTGGCCAGAAATTTGATGATCTCATCTACCTGGCGGATTCCATGATGACCTTTATAGATATGGCCAGCATCGATGGAATTGAAGGCTTGAAAATTAATCTTACCGTAGGAAAACCGGAATTGCTGGTAAATATCGACAGGGAAAAGGCAAGAATGTATGGAGTATCCACCATGCAAATCGCCAGTACTTTACGTACAGCACTTTTTGGCAAGGAGATCTCTGATTTCAAGGTGGGTGAAGAAGAATACCCCATACAGTTGCGATTGCAGGAAAAGTACAGGTATAACGTACCGGCCCTGATGAATCAGAAAATCACATTTAATGAAGATGGCCAAAATATTCAGGTACCCATTTCTTCTGTGGCTGATTTCACCTACAGTACTACCTTTGGATCCGTCCGCCGCAAAAATCTGGACAGGGTGATCACCGTTTATTCAAACATCATTGAGGGATACAATGCAACTGAAATTAATGCTCAGATCGCAGCAACACTTAGCAATTTTGAACTGCCGGAAGGGTATACATACGCCTTTACAGGAGAACAACAGGAGCAGGAAGAATCCATGGCTTTCCTAGGCCGGGCCATGTTGATCGCCCTGGCATTGATCCTGCTGATCCTGGTTTCCCAGTTCAATTCCATTATCAGGCCAGCCATCATTATTGCAAGTATTGTTTTCAGTACCATTGGTGTATTTGGTGGGATCTCCACCTTCAGAATGGATTTTGTGGTGGTTATGACAGGGATAGGACTTGTATCACTGGCCGGGATCGTGGTCAACAATGCCATTGTGCTGATTGATTATATAGAATTGCTGAAGGCCCGCAGAAGGAAGGACATGGGACTGGAACCGGATGCTTTCCTGCCTCTTGAGATAGCCAACCATTGTGTTATTCAGGCTGGAAAGACCAGGCTAAGACCGGTATTGCTGACTGCCATTACCACTATTCTTGGACTCTTGCCACTGGCGGTTGGACTGAACATCGATTTCAGGGGATTGTTTATGAGCTTTGAACCAAATCTTTATTTCGGCGGACCGCAGGTGCTGTTCTGGGGACCCATGGCATGGACGGTGATATTTGGACTGACATTCTCCACCGTCCTGACCCTATTGATTGTCCCTGTGATGTACAGGTTGACAACCCTGATGCAACAAAGGATGATCAACCTCATCCAGCTTCGTAAAAATAACAATGGCAATAAACCTGCATTGGTGGAATAAGAATTATGAAATATCCTGGAATATTGCTAGTCAATATTTCACATTTCAAAGGTACAGATTAACCTAACTTCAATACTTTTATATCTTATTTTGTCGAGGCCATTACCATTTAATGGTAAATTGAGTGTAGGTTGAATTTGAAAGGAAATGCTTTTACCAAATGTTCTTTCCAAACCAAAAGAAAATCTATACAAAACAAGCCAATTAGTGGTTAAACCAATATCAGTTTCAGGAATTGATGCAGATCTGTATTTTTCTGAAAGGAGAATAAAATTAGAGATCCCAGTTGATATATTCAATGACCAACTATCATTCAAGGGTTTTGAAAAATTGACAAAGATTGGTATTTCAATAAATAGTACACTCCCACTAACTTTTCGCTGAACCCTTATAGAATCAGAGTAATAATTTGTTGAGTCTCCCGGTATGTAATCAATGGTTGATGAATCAGCTACAATATCCACTAAATCAAGAGCTAGAGTTGAGAAAGAGAAACCTGCTCCTGATAATAAATGGAAGTTATTTATCAGTGATTTATTCAGATTTAAGTTTATAAATCCCTTATGATAATAGTATTTAGGTTGTAATTGATAACCCAGTCCGTATCCTGCGCTGATACTATATTGAAAAAGTCTTGACCACGTGGAAGGGGAAGCTGGCATTTTTGGTTTACCAATTTTTTTGCTTTGATGTTGAATTGGAAAACTCTTCAATTGATTATAATGAAGGTTATCATTAATCAGGTTTGTGAATTCAACTCTGGGAGGCAATGTTGAAAGATGCTGAACGGAATAAGTTTTTATTTCCGTATACATTGATTTTTTAGTGGATTTCAATTCTTCATTTGCAAGAATTTGAGTTTTTGATATTGTAAGGGATTGATCCCTTTCCAAAAGATCGTCATGGAGATTTTTGGAAGGTAAAATTGCGGCAAAAGTATGCTTTTCACGATCCCTAATTATTACTTTCTTATTATTACACAGATATTCAATATCAGGAAAATGGATTGTAGTGATCTGATCAAGGACAGTTCTCAAGCTAACTTCACCTAGCCTGATGGTTACCCTAATTGATTTCGGAATAATATCGTCGCTGTAAATAAAAACAATCCCAGAACTATTATGAATTTTATCAATTATCGTTTCGAGATCTTCTTCAATAAAAACACAGGAAATCTTTTTCTCCAAAATATCTTCTTGGCTATAAATGAGTGACGAAGATATTAGAAATTGAAAAGTTAATACCTTGAAGACTACCCTCATTCAGTTGGTTGTTTATTCAATATGATCTTTTCATTCTCATATTCAATTTGAAGGTAAAATGTCAATCGCAGAATTTCTAATACCTCAATTAATGATTCATCCTTGAACGTAGCAGAAAGCTTTCTGCCTTTTAATTTTTCATCATTGATAATAATACTATCTCCATAATGTTTACTGAGAACCAAAACAACCTCTGAGAGAGTTGTGTTGGAAAAATTCAGTTCACCAGTCATCCAGGATTTGTAGTTAAGATCTGTGTTGTTCGTTTTATGTAGAGTTTTGCTTTTCATACTTAATATACAACGCTCACCTTCTCTTAATATTACTGCTGATTCATTACCACTTTCATTTGGGGAAGCATGAACCGTGCCATCACTGACGACAATAATTTCCTGCTCTTCATGAAGATAAGCCCTGATATTAAAGGAGGTTCCAAGCACAGTAACCAGGGTTCCGGGTGTATGAATAATAAAAGGTTGATCAACATCCCGGATAATGGTAAAATATGCTTCTCCAGCAAGAAAAACCTCTTTTTTGGTTTTAAAACGTTTTAAGGAATATTGAAAATCACTCATTTCATTTAACATTACTATTGAACCATCCGGCAGGGTCAGTTCAGTACGTTCATCCAATTTTGTTTCGACATGGATATTTTTTATTCTATTCTCTGCTGTGAGATAATAAATCATCCCGGAAATAGCAACAAATCCCAGGACAACAACGGCAATTTTCATCCAATAGATTATTATTGATGGTGGATTATTACCAACCTTAGAATCATCTGCTGATGAAAATGATTTCACTTCAATAAGTTTCTCCTTCATCCTTTGCCAGTGGTCTGGATTGTATGAAGGTTCATAGTTGCCAAGAACTTCCTTATACTTATGACCAAGTTTATCGCTGTAAAATTTTTTCATCTGCGAATCGATTTACAATAATTCCCTTCAGCCTTTCTTTGGCTCTTGAGAGATATGATCTGGAAGTTGAGGTTGAGATATTCAGGGTTTTGCCAATTTCCCAGTGGGAATATCCTTCAATTTCATAAAGATTAAAGACCAATCTGTATATATCTGGTAATTCATTAATGGTTTGTAGTAATTCTTTTGCAGATAAAAAATCCAATATGTCCTCGTGAAAATCTGCTTTTGTGTTTTCGGATAAATTTTCAGTTAGTAATGATTTCTTTTTTGCTCTGTATGCATCTATTGCTGTATTAATTATAATCTGTCTTAACCATGCCCGGAAATTTTTATTTTGGTTGAATATATTGATATTATGAAAGACCTTCAGAAAACTATCATTTAGTAGTTCTTGGGCATCTTCTTTGCTGTCGGCAAAACGCAAGCAAATCCCCATAGCATATCCATAGTAATTACGGTATAATACTTCCTGGGCCATAGAATCCATCGAACAACATCTTTGGATTATCTTGGTATCTTGCAAATTCCTATCTTTCCCTATAGATCTTTCTTTCTTCAATTCCTAAGTAATGAAAATTACTATGGGTAAAGATTAACCATTTATTGCATATTTAATTAATAAAAACAATATTTCATATCTCATTTTTCAGTCTGAATGATTACAAGACGCATTTTCATAGATTTAATGTCATGAATCACATTGATATGGAATCCAATGCAGTAGTATCAGGCCCAATAAAAGAAGAATCATTCACAAATGTAGAATCAGAATCTGGAAAAACAATTACAGTTGAATCAAAAAAGGAAGAATCATTAAAGTATTCTTCTATATAACCAGAATCCGGAAATGAGGGATCTGTCCAGATTGAATCATTATAAATAGAATCAATTGATATTGATCCGGAGTCCGAGTACAATGAATCCAAAATTAATGAATCAACATTGCTTATTTCGATCAGGCTATCAGTCAAGGTTGAATCATTGATTTCCAATGTCAGGTTGGATATTAAATACTGATTTAAATCAGAAAAGCTAGAATCTTGCCAGGAACCTTCTCTATTGTTCACCTCAAATTGAATCTCAAATGTAGTATCCGACAAGTTAATAAACTCAACCTGAAAATTTTGTGAAAATAAAATACTGTCAGAGAGATTCAATTTCCCTCGAAGCTCCTGAAAAGATTTCTTGGTTCCATTTTGGTCAAAAGTAATATCTGCTAAAGAAAGAAAAGCTATCATTCCATTGTTATTTTTGGAATAGGTCATACTACTCAAGTTCAATTGGAATTCGTGTTCGGCTTTATTACCTTGATGATGAATAAATATATTGATATTCCCATGATCAATATTAATTTTATCTAATATATATGGAAAGCCAGAATTATTCTGATTTTGCTGAGATTTTTTCATGGCCAAATTTTCCGTATCCCGGATAGATTCATCTTGTATTTCTTTCTCACATCCTAATACAAAAAAAAGCGCAATAATGGCAAATAAGAAAAATGTGCGTTTCATAACTGGTATCGTTTAAAATATTTGTTAAAAAATTGTTTTTATATATAAACCAATACGATATTTATCTTCATAACGCTGCAATGAATTTGATTTTTATTAATACAGCGATTACTACATCATGACTTAAATCTTAGTAAGGTCTTGATTTACAATACACCCTGACCTATTTTTGATGACTGCTTCAAGATTAATGTACTTCTAAATACTTCTCAAAGTAGATTACAGATCCAGGGTGTCCAAAGAGCAGGACACATGAATAATCATTGAATTGACATAAAAAAGTTATTAAGTTATTTCGAACTCAGGGAAGGCAGAATATAGCGGGTTAGCAGGTCATGCACGGCCCATTCCTGTTCGTCCGTGGCTTCAGGGGGGATATCATTTTCTGCTGTGGAAACGACTATCAGGTCCGGAACAGGGAAAACAAAAATGAATTGTCCTCCATACCCTATGGCCATGAAACAATCATAAAGATTAAACTGGCCAAGCCACCAGAGGTAGGCATAATTATAATTTTTCATGCTTCCCCATTCATTGGGATGGGCCAGGTCAGTGCTGGGAGATCTGGAAAATAAGATCCAGTCCCTGGATATGATTTGCTTTCCATTCAGCATGCCATCATTTAAATAGAGGTAACCGAAAGTAGCCATCTCCCTGGGTGTGATATGCATGGAGTTCCCTCCAAAGTAGATCCCTTGTGGATCCTGCTCCCAGAAATCGATATCAATGCCCATGGGTTTGAAAAGGTTATTAAATGCAAACTCATGGGTACTCATGCCGGTTGCCTCGGTGATTACACCGGAAAGAATGTGGGTGATAAAGGTATTGTACCTCATCCCTCCACCTGGATCAAATATCAAAGGGTATTCAATGGTCTTCTTAATCCAGTTATCTGAATTATAGAGTTCCGTATAAACACCATAATTGTCTGTAGATTCACGGTCTATACCCATTCTCATGTTGAGCAGATGCCGGATGGTAATGTCGTGTTTACGCGGGTCCATGCCCTCATAGATATAATCAGGAAAATAGTCCAGCATTTTACTGTCAAGTCCATCTATATACCCTTTTTGTAAAGCTACTCCTGCAATGGCTGAAAGCATACTTTTGGATACGGACATAACATTGTGAGGATGATCCTGTGTAAATCCGTTGTAGTACTCCTCTCCGACAATTTTCCCATCTTTAATTACCAGCAAGGCATCGATATATTCCTTTCCTGAGGCAACAATGAAGGCAGAATCCAGTAACTGTTTGTTCATACCTACCGATGCCGGTGAGGCAGTTTCCCATTGATAGGGTACGAAAACATCTTCCCCCGGATCCCTATTGCAACTTATAAGGATTGCGAAAAGGCAGATGAAGATGGCTCTGTAGTGCACAGAAAATGATCTGGTATCACCTTGATTTCTACAATAATGATGCCTGGATTTGGTTTTCCCCTGTTGACTTTGCATAAAACCTGTCAACTTTTTCTGTTTTTGTTTATCTTTATTGAATGCAACGTACACTTATATTTTTACTGATTTTCACCGTATTGATTGCCGTTTTTGCCCTTCAGAACAGCGGTGAGGCGGAAATTAAACTCTGGTTCTGGAGCATCAGGACGTCTATGGCGCTGGTACTGATCCTTACTTTTACTTTTGGAGCCGTGGCGGGAATATTATTCTCCCTCCCGGGCTGGTCCCGCAAGCCCTCAAGGAAAAAACCGGATCTGAAGGCAACGGCTGTACCTGATTCCGGAAAGGAAAATGAATCCGTACCGGGGGAAAAGGCAGGCGGGGACCCTGAATTTGAAGATGTGAACGGATAGATTTATCAGTCCCCTTTCTTTATCTTCTCTGTATCAATCTCATATGAAGCCAACCTCCAGGCGATCATCCCGCCTGCGAGCTCAGATACATTGGTGTATCCCCAGTCCCTCAAAAAAGTACGGGCCGCTGTACTTCGCTGATTATCATCACAGTAGACAAATATTGGCTGTTCCACATCAAAGCTGTCAACGACCGATTTAAGACTTACTGAGGATTCTGTTAGTCTGGCCCCGTGTATTCTGTCCTTTCGGTATTCCTTCCATGTCCGTGTATCAATGATCAGTGGAACATTCGCAGATTTTATACTCAGGTAGAATTCCTCAGGCGAGAGCATCCGGGATTTATCTTCGGCAATATCCTGGGACCAAAGAGATATGACATTGATTGAACAAAGCATGAAAAACAGCAAGATTCGCATCAAGGATGGTTTTAATTTTTGTTTATACGAAATTCCCGTCACCTTGTTTCAAACCTTAAGCATAAATATTCCGAGAATCCAGCCCTTCAGTCATTAAATGAAAAAAGCATGATGATAAGGGATTTTATCAACCTGTTGATGCCGGTCCTCTGTCCTGTCTGTGGAGCTGTGCTTTTAAAAAATGAACGGATCATATGCACGGGTTGCATATATGAGCTCCCGCGAACACGGTACTTATCTTATTCCGAAAATCCTGTATCCAGGTTATTCTGGGGAAGGATATATGTGGAAAATGCTACA
>SDBT01016093.1_pt1 | contig 11859 bp, 7 predicted proteins | sample 2277101 | NCBI WGS metagenome assembly SDBT01 (sample SAMN10404973, study PRJNA504765) | marine sediment metagenome | isolation source: marine sediment core GS10_PC15, 103 cmbsf | place: Arctic Ocean: Southern Knipovich Ridge | collected 2010
GGGAAACAACTCGCAATGAACAAGGAGCCACCGTCAATTGGCAGTTCACATCCATCAATGCTCGCAACAAACTCAAACGCCTCTATCCGATTATATCAAAATCATCTTGAAAAGGTACTAGTTACTTTTTGGCTGGCTAACATATACTTATACAGAACTCTTCTGTATAAAAAGCCCCCAGGGGGTGATAATACAGAAGCTTTCTGTATAAGCGGCCAGAGTCTGCATAAACCAGAAACACTCTGTATAGTATCCCCTGGAGGAACCAAATGCAGAAAACTTCAACCTGATCAGTCACGTACGGTATTATAACATAGCCCCGCTCTCTAGGCAAACACTGAAGTTCCAAATGAGTTATCATGACCCAACTTCGTCATGATGCTTCGCTCCCCAGCCGCCATCGCTCGCCCAAGACCCCCACGCCGATTCCCCGCGCTGTCAACCAATCCCCCTCCAGCCCAGCCCGGTGCAGCGGGTTGCTGTGATTGAGGTGGATCAGCCGCACGTCACAATCCACCCCCGCCAGCCGCTCGGCGGTGTCGGTGGCCAGGGGGTGGGAAATCTGGCTCAGGTCGCGGCCCGGAAGCTCGTCCGCGCTGAAAAAGGTGGCGTCCAGCAAAGCCACGTCCATGTCAGCCACAAAGCTCCGCAGGTCGTGCTCCCACCTGTCCCACGAGTCAATGTCTGGGCAGTAGAACAGCCGCCTCGCTGGGCCACGCACCACGAAAGCCAGCGTGTCGCTGAACTCGTCGCGGTGGGGCACTGGCAAAGGCGTCAGATGCAAGTTGGGGCTGAGTTGTGTCTCACGGGCGGGAGTGAGCAAACGCAGCTTGATATTGCCCAACGCAACCAATTGCGACCAGGGGGCGTTATGGCGCAAGAAGCTGGCCATCCTCGGCGAGGTATACACTGGTAGATTCCGTGTGCTCCACGCCTCGTGCCCCAGATGGATCAACCCGGCGTAGTGCCCAATGTGAGCGTGGGTCAACACGACTCCAGCCAGCGGGCAATCCGGAGCCAGGTTGTGCAGGGCGTGCAACTGCTCTCGAAAATCGGGAGTGGCATCAATCAGCCAGCTCTGGCGGGTGGCGTGGTCCACCAATCCCAAACAGGCCACCAATCTGCGCCTGGTCGGATCGTCTCGCGCCGGCCCACAGTTGGCACAATAACATCCGGCCTGAGGCACACCTCCGTCCTGAGCGGTGCCCAACAGTATTGCTTCAATGGTCATTTCATTTCACAGCAGTAACTGCTCATGCTACCCTTTGCCGCGATTGAAATCGCCTCTCCAGGGCTTTCAGCCGGGCGTCCACCTGCGTGGACGTCGCTGTCCACGTAGGTGGACAGCCAGCTTTAGCTCTCCAGGCGCGGTTTCAACCGCCAGCCTCACAGCAATTCTTTTGATGGGCGAGGTCTCCCAGCCTTTTTGATGGGCGAGGTCTCCCGACCGAAGCCCTCTTCGCCTCGGTCAGAGACCTTCGGCGAACGATAGGATCACGTTTTACGCCTTCACGTTTCACGCCTTCACGTTTCACGGTCAATTTGACGCGGCTCCTCCAGGCGGAAGGTCAGGATCAACCCGAGGGCGATACCCACCGCTGTGACGGCGAAAAGGACGGGGTAGGATGTCGCCTGCAACAGCCAGCCCCCCAAAAAGGGCGCCACCATAAGCACGCCGCACAAGGTGTTGGTCAGAGCGATGTAGGTGGTACGCTCTTCAGGCGGGGCTAGCTCCAGGATGAAATTGATGAATCCCGGCATCATTGAGCTATTCAAGGCCCCGATGGCCACGAAGATCAGGGAGTAGACGTAGATTGTTGAACCCCCCGCCAGGCGGGCTATCGGCCCCATGAGCAAGGCCAGCAGGGGCGAGGCGAGGGCCATCACTGTGGAGTACTGGATCACGATCCTGCTACCGGACCGCTCATTCAGGTACCCCCATACGAATCCGGCCAGAATGCTGCCAATTACCTGGGCCGAGAGGAAAAGCCCGATGGCCCCAATGCCCAGGTGCAGTTCTTCAGCGGCATAGACAACGTAAAAGGGTAGAGCCATCCCGCCTAAGCCCATCAGGAGCCGCAGAGCCGTGGCTAGTCTAAACGTACGATTCTCTCTCAAGACCATCAATAGTTTGGGTAAGAAGGCGTTCCAGGGCAATCGCTTGCCTTGCGTTGGCTTGACTGGCTCGCGCAGAAAGGCCGTGGCCAGCAAGGAGACGAAGAAAGACAGCCCGGCCAGGAAGAACAGCAGGGCGTAATTGCGGGGGAAGGGTGGGCCCTGGGGACCTAAGAGGGTACTTACCACCGCTCCTGCCCCCACTGTCAGCAGTCCCGAAAAAAACTGAGCGATCCCAAACAGCCGGCCCCGCCGGGTCGGGGGGATGGCTTTGCTCAGGATGTCGAACCAGGCCACGGCAGCCAGGGCATCGGTGCTCATGAAAACGGCCAGGCCGATAAAGAACAACCCTAAGATCAACGTGGGGGAAAGATCGCCGGCCACGAACAACACCACGGCGAGCAGCAAAAATGCAAGCCGGCCAATGGCCGCGGGCAACATCAGGTATGGCTTCTTGCGGTCCTTGTCAGCCAGGTAGCTGGCGGCGATCAGTTGGGGCAGAAGCCAGGCGCCGGTCATTATCGTCGAGGACAGGCCGATCAAGGGAGCAGAATCGGTGAGCTGGCTGACGAAGGATGGCAAAACCGTTGTCTGGCTCACGAAAGCCATGCCGACGCCGAAGAACACGTAGTCCAGGACAAAACTGACGAAGTTCTGCCGATAGTGGGGAGCGGAGGTTAGAGATTCGAGGTTGGATGTTGGACGTTGGACGTTGGACGTTGGGTGTTCGAGGTTGGACATCTTTCACCTTCTAGTCTAGTACCTTTTCAGTATGATTATGATGCATGTCATTGCGAGGAGCGGAGCGACGAAGCAATCCCCACCTGTGCCAAGCAATCGGTTTCTCACGAGAACGTGGGGATTGCTTCGCTGCGCTCGCAATGACAGATATGTCACTTTCACCTTGAAAAGGTACTAGTTTCCAGTTTCTAGTTTCCAGCTTTTAGCTTCCAGTTTCCAGTTTCTAATTCACCCGATAGACGCGGGCGTATTCGTGGTGGCCCAGGGTGACGGCTAAAGTGCCGGAGCCGGAGAGGCCGCTGACGTAGCGACCGCTGCGGTCGTATTTCGCGCCCTGGTAGGTGAAAGGGATGTCCACGTCGAAGGAGACCGGGCTGGGATCTATGCTGTAGAGCAGGGCGTGTCCGTCTCCTTGAACGAAGTAGCCCCGGTTGAGCTTCCCGATTTTCAGCACGTCCTTCCAGAAACTCGCCAGCTCGCCCTGGAAGTCGTCCATGAACAGGGTTTCCACATCCGGCGAGCTGGAGTAGACCGCGCCGTCGCTGACCACAGAAGTGCTCCTGGTCAAATAAGAAGTCACGGCTGTCGAGCTAGGGGCTTCCATCTGCTTCTCCAGGGCCTCGGCGATGTCCTCCGTGGCTACGATCTCCCCACCTTGCCTGTAGAAATCGTACAGGACGGCCAGTTCCTCTGAGGAGACGTAGGCTGACGATGGAGCCAGCACCAGTACCGTCTCCATTCCCTCCAGATCCGCCCAGGTGAGGTGCGTGGCCACGATAGATTTGACGTTGTTCCTGGCCAGGGCGTTCATCCTCCAGAATTTGTAGGACTCGAGAATGTTCTTGCTGATCAGTCTGCGGAAGGCGGGCATGTCCTGGGCCAGACGGGAGAGCTGGAGCCACGACCTGGTCTGGCCGATGAGCTCGTAGGGATAGCTGGAGGGGGCGAAAAGCAGCACCGAAATCGGCGAGGAATCAACCACCATCATCTCGCGGGCGCTGCTCCCAGCCACCGAAACCCGCTCGAACATCTCATCGCGATTGTAGACGATGGGGTTGGTGTCGTTGTACAGCCCCTGCCCCTTGATGTTGTAGTTCCAGAAATTTATACCTTGAAGTTGTCCACCAGTTTGAGTGGTTAGTTGGGCTAGATAATAGATATTGGATACTGCGTCGGCGATGTCCGCCTTGTCGTAGCTGTCCTGGCCCAGCCCCCAACTGTTGGCCGTGGACCAGAGCCACAGGGGCTTGTCGTAGGTGTCCGAATAGCGACCCAGAGAGCGAACCAGGATGAACAAGGACGCCAGGTCGCCCTCGGTGATGGGGTCGGTGTAGTACCCGTCCCTGGGATAGGCATCGAAAGTGACCGCGAAGTTGGACGGCGTGTCCCTGAAAAGCGGCTCGACATCGGGCAGGTAGTAGGCGTAGCGGGCCAGAAAGCCGCACAAAGACATGGTAGTCATGATCTCCGGCTCAATCTCTTGCCACACGCTGGCGCTCCAGGCGGCGTATTCGACGATGTAGTTGGCCTGGAACTCGCCCAACTGCCGCCACCGCTGGGGATCACTACCCACCTCCCCGAAGGAGTACCCATACCGATTGGTGAAGACGGCATCGGCGTGGCTGGAGTAGTCGCCCCCCTGGGGCTCATCGGCCAGGTTGATCATCAGGATGATGTCTTTGTAGGGCTGAATGAAGTTGACGTTCACCCACTGGTAATAGGCCCGAATGTCAGCCTGGTAAGCGGGCGAATAAATCGAGGCGCTCTGCCCCCCGATGTTGAGGGGATTGCCGTCGTAATCCGTTCGCAGATCGTAGGGATGCTGGGCGTTCCACTGCGCCCCCATCTGGATCTGATAGCCGATGGGAAGGATGACCTTCATCCCCTCCTCGCGAGAGACCCCCAGCATGCGGTGCTGAGCTTCCACCATAGCCTGAGCGTCGTCGTGAAGGGGATTCCCGGGGTCAATGTAAGCTCGATAGACGGCGTAGGACAGCCCAGGCTCGGCCTTGTCAATGTCTACCTCTCCGGGGTTGTTGTGCCCGATCAAAACAACGTTGCTGCCTCTTTCCTTTTGCCTGCTGATGATTCCCCGCATGTCCTCCCAGCTCAGCTCCGGATACGCTTCCACCGCCCAGCCTGAGTACGCCATCCGGCCTGACCCGCCGCTTACCGCCACCGATACGTCATCCAGATACATGGCCGCCTTCAGACCGCTCCCCCCGTCGTTGAACACGTTGAAGTAAATCGTTATTGTCTGTCCTTGGTAAGGCAGCAAATCGAAGGTTTGGGAAGTCCAGGCTTGGCTGTTGGAATTCACCTTCATGACTTCAGCGAGGCGGCCGTAGTTGGCGTCCAGGATCAGGGCTTCCTGGTGATCGTGCCCGATGACATCCTGGGAGAGTGGATAGTACCAGAACGATAGGGTGGCGAAGGAGGCATCGAAGGGTATGGCCACCTGCTGCGAGACAGTGGAATTGCTATAAGCATCAGTCTGGTCAGTGATGCCCAGCCGCATGGATCGCGCGCCGCTGTGCACCACCTCCGTAGAGTAGGCCGCTCGGCGCGATGTCCAGCCGATGAACCAGGCATCATCGTCTTCCTCGAAGCTGCCGTTGAGGATCAACTCCTCGTGATCAAAAGGAGTTGGCGTGGGTGTCGTTGTAGGAGTAAGTGTAGAAGTGGGCGTAGACGTTGGAGTAGGCGTCGGGTACTTGGCAATCAGAGGCAGGTAGATTTCGGGTATGGGAGTGGTAGCGGTAGCGGTAGCCGTAGCCGTCGGCGTTGGCGTTATCGTAGGTGTAGAAGTCGGTGTGAGAGCGTGAGTTTGTGTTGGCGTGGGAGTAGGAGTATGGGTCGGCGTTGACGTGGACGTGGACGTAGGCGTATGAGTATGGGTCAGCGTTGGTGTGGGCGTAGTAGCGGTAGCCGTTGGCGTTAGTGTGGTAGCGGTAGCCGTCGGGGTCGGGGTAGACTCCACTTTCGCAGGGTCAAAGCCCCATTGACGGGGCGCTACTCTGTAGCCCGACGATGCCGCTGCGCTTACAAAGGATGCCGCTGCGCTTAACGTCGTCGGGCGGACGGCATCAGCCATAAGTATCCCATCAAAAAGGGACAGCAGCCAGAAACCTACAACCAGCACACCGATGACGATGGCTGCGCGGGCGACACTACTTTGCTGATAACCGTTCAGGCTGTCATTGCGAGGAGCGTAGCGACGAAGCAATCCCCAATCTGGCAGGAGATTGCTTCGCTGCGCTCGCAATGACACTCCCGTTCCTTTTCCAACCTCCAACTTCCAACCTCCAACTTCCAACTACAGCATTTCCAATGTCAACTGTAGCGCGGTGGCGATGTTCTGGTGGGTGTCGTCTCCCATGGCAGCACCTATCCGCTGGGTCAGGGCCCACAGCTTATCTTGCTCTTCGAGGGGGAGGTAACTCAGCATGGCCCTGGCCTGTTGGATCAGCGCGGGGGCGATGGACGGCTTTTCTGCCAACGGACGAATAGAGAACATGAGCTTAAGTTGGCTGGATAGGCAGATGAGACGGACGACGGGGTTGAGCCGGGCCAACTGCCAGGCCAGCCGGTCCTCGTCGGTGGCCTCAAGCTGATGGAACGCCAGCGCCGCCTGGCAGTCAAGGTAGCCATGGGCGACCAGCAGGCGCACCACCTCATAGTCCTTTACTGCGATGGCCACGTAGTAAAGGAGTTGTCGGAGGGCGGCGGGCGACAATCCCCGCTCCTGGCCCTTCTCCACCAGGTTTCGTGAGAGCTTGAAGACGTAATACTCCGGTGAGCCGTGCAAGATGCTGTGAGCCACCTGTTGGCGGATAGCTCCCAGACCCACCATGTGCGGCACCTCTGCCAGCCGCTCGCGGCAGATGGTGATCCGCGGCACGCCGCGCCAGGCGTCGTGGAGGGCCAGGAACTCTGTACCCAGCGGGCTGGCGATGCCCAGCTCGGCGTGCTCCGCAGCTAAGAACTGCTTCAGCCTCTTCACCGTGTCCAGCAGGCACACCTGCACGACTTCCAGGTCTGAGGTGAGCAAGCGTCGGTAACACTCCCCAAGTTGCCGCGTTAGCTCTTGCCAGAAACCGTCGGGGACTTCGCCGTGGATAATAAACTGAAGTTCGGGTTCAGCCATGAGTGATGCTCCGGATCCTAGATTCTCAGGTAATGAGTATAGCAGCGAGCTCGCAGGCTGTCAAGCGGAGGAACACGGAACGGGAACATGGAATTTCGCCTGCCTTCCATGTTTCCGTGTCATCCGTGCTTCCGTGTTTCCGTGTTTAGGCCAGGTGTGGTATACTTATGCTTATCACATAATTACGAAGGAGCGTGAATAATGCTGACTGAGAACCTGCCTCGCGTACCCATTGCCCACCTGCCCACCCCCCTGGAGGAGATGCCTCGCCTGAGCGAAGCCCTGGGTGGGCCGCGCCTCTTCGTCAAGCGCGACGATCAGACCGGCCTGGCCACCGGAGGCAACAAGGCTCGCAAGCTGGAGTTCCTGGTGGCCGATGCCCTGGAAAAGGGGGCTGATACCGTCATCACCACTGGCGCCGTCCAGTCCAATCATGCCCGCCAGACGGCCGCGGCTGCCGCCAAATTAGGCCTGCGTTGCAGCCTTGTTTTGAGCGGGCAGAGCCCCAACCGCTGGACCGGCAACTTGCTCCTGGGCAAGCTCCTGGGGGCCGACATTCGCTGGGCCGGTGAGCGAGACAGCGCGCAAGTGATGGAGGAAGTAGCAGAGGAAATGACTCGCCTGGGCCGCAGCCCATACGTCATCCCCATTGGCGGCTCCAATCCCGTGGGCGCGGCGGGCTACGTGGCGGCCATGGAGGAATTGATGGGGCAACTGGCGGAGCGAGACCTCCAGGTCGGTCGCGTGGTCTTCCCCACGGGTTCTGGCGGTACCCAGGAGGGCCTGATAGTGGGGGCCAAGGCCCTGGGATTTGCTGGCCAGATCGAGGGCATCAGCGTGAGTAGGACCAAAGAGGCGCTGAAGCCCAGGCTGGAGAAGTTGGTCGCTGAGACAGCAGCGTTTCTGAGGCTTGACCTCTCTTTTGCCAGCGAGGACTTCATCGTCCACGACGACTACCTCGGCGAGGGTTACGCCAGGATAGGCCCGCCGGAGCGGGAGGCCATTCGACTTGCGGCTCGCACCGAGGGCCTGCTGCTGGATCCCGTTTACACTGGCCGGGCCATGGCTGGCCTGATAGACCTGATCAGGAGAGGCGTTTTCGGCCCAGATGAGACCGTCCTCTTCTGGCACACCGGGGGCATCCCAGCTCTCTTTGCCTATGCCGAGGAATTGTTGTGCTGACCGCTGTTGTCATTGCGAGCTGCTCTATAGCGCGGTCGCGCTACTCAATGAGGGCAGAAACTCTAACTGTCATCGCGAGGCGGCGCTTTTCCGCTGAAGCGATCCCCTGTCTACATCGGAGGAGATTGCTTCGGCAAAAAACGCCTCGCAATGACTTGAGGGTGTGAGGTGAACAGCTACTAAAAATCATTCATAAGGAGAAGAGAAAATGCGAAACCTGCTAGGCAAGATACTGAAGATCATTGGCGTTCTCATCCTACTGGTCGTGATCGTAGCGGCTGGCGGGGGCTACTTCGTCATCAGACGCAGCTTCCCGACTGTCAACGGCACGATCAACGTAGCTGGGCTCCAATCCCAGGTGGAGGTCTACCGGGATAGTTGGGGCGTCCCCCACATCTACGCCTCCAACCCCCACGACCTGTTCTTCGCCCAGGGCTACGTCCACGCCCAGGACCGCTTCTGGCAGATGGAGTTCTGGCGGCGGCAGGGGACTGGGAGGCTTTCGGAAATCCTGGGGGAGTCCGCCTTGGACATAGACCGCTTCCTGCGCACCGTCGGCTGGCACCGCACCGCCGCCGAGGAACTGGAACTGATAGACGAGGAGGACCTGGCGACGCTGGAAGCCTACGCCGAGGGGGTCAACGCCTACATCTCCACCCACCGGGGCCGCCTGGGGCTGGAGTTCACTATGCTGGGACTCACTGGCGTCAAGTTCGAGCCGGAGCCCTGGACGCCCTTCCACACCCTCACCTGGGCCAAGGCGATGGCCTGGGATCTGAGCGGCAATAGGAGCGACGAACTCCTGCGGGCCCAGATCGCCGCCCAGTTGGGCACATCCGCCGTCGAAGTGCTGATGCCGCCCTACCCGGACGATTACCCGGTCATCGTCCCGCACCCGCTGGCGGAGGCGACGCTGAAGGCGCTGCCTGAGGCCGCCTTCGACTTCCACATCTTGGGGAAAGGAAGAGGCATCGGCAGCAACAGTTGGGTCGTCGCCGGGAGCCGCACCGAGACAGAGATGCCCCTGCTGGCCAACGATCCCCACCTGGCCATCCAGATGCCCTCCATCTGGTACGAGGTCGGCCTCCACTGCGAGCCGGTAGGGCCGGATTGTCCTATCAACGTCGGCGGCGTATCTTTCGCCGGCGTTCCCGGCGTCATCATCGGCCACAACGACCACATCGCCTGGGGGGTCACCAACCTGGGGCCGGACGTGCAAGACCTCTTCATCGAGCGGATCAATCCGGAGAACCCCAACCAGTACGAGTACCAGGGGGAGTGGCTGGATATGGAGATCGTCCGCGAGGAGATCCGCGTCGCCGGTGAGGATGAGCCGGTGGTGGTGGACGTGCGCATCACCCGCCACGGCCCCATCATCAACGACGTGGCCGGCGGCCCGGAGGAGGACTGGGCCTTCGGTTGGCAGCCGCTGGCCTTCTCCTGGACCGCGCTTCAGCCAGGCACGTTGGTGCACAGCATCCTGCTCCTGGACCGGGCCAGCAACTGGGAGGAGTTCAGGAACGCGCTGAGTTACTGGGACGTGCCCAGCCAGAACTTCGTCTACGCCGACGTGGAGGGGAACATCGGCTATCAATCCCCCGGCCGCATCCCCATCCGCGCTTCCGGCGACGGCTCGATGCCAGTGCCCGGCTGGAGCGGAGAATACGAGTGGGTGGACTACATTCCCTTCGACGAGCTGCCCCGCGCCTTCAACCCGCCGGAGGGGTACATCGTCACCGCCAACAACGCCGTGGTGAAGCCGGACTTCCCCCACTTCCTCACGAACGACTGGGCCCCCGGCTACCGGGCGCGGCGCATCGTGGAGCTGATCGAGGCGGACCCCTCCCTCTCCCTGGCTGACATACAGGCCATGCAGGGGGACAGCAGCCCCATCTACGCCCAGGACATCCTACCCTACATCCGGACCCTTTCCAGCGACGACGCTCGCCTGGCAGAAGCGCTGGACTTGCTGCGGAACTGGGACGGACGGGCGGGGCGGGACAGCGCGGGGGCTGCCCTCTTTGAGGCCTTCCGTCTGCACCTGGTGGATCTGACCTTCGGCGACGAACTGGGAGAGCAACTCCTGGGTCGAGCCCGGAGCACAGCGGGGGTTGCGCTGATAGGTCTCCTGGCCGACGAGGCCGCTTCGCTAACGGGGGCATCCCCCTGGTTCGACGACGTCACCACGCCCCAGACAGAGACGCGAGACGACATCCTGCTACAAGCGGTGGAGGAGGCGGTGGAAGAGCTGACCGAGACGCTGGGGCGGAACATGTCCCGCTGGCGCTGGGGCGATATCCACACCGCTACTTTTGAGAACCAGAGCCTGGGGCAGTCCGGCATCGGTCTCATCGAGGCCCTGTTCAACCGGGGCCCGGTGCCGGTGGACGGCAGCATCGCCACGGTCAACAACACCGGCTACAGCCTGAGCCATCCCTACGGTGTGACAGTCGTTCCCTCCTACCGTCAGATCGTGGACCTGGCGGACTTCACCCGCTCGGTCTCGATGCACACCACCGGCCAATCCGGCCACCCCTACCATCCCCACTACGGTGACATGATTGACCCCTGGCGGAACATCGAGTATCATCCCATGCTATGGGAGCGAACCAATGTGCAGGCGGATGCGGAGGGTGTGCTGGTGCTAGAGTCACCATGATCACACTTCCTCCAAAGAGAACACCAATGGACCCTCCGTAGACACTCAATGATCACAACCCTGGTAGTCACCATCGTCTTTTTCGCCGCCTTTGTGCAGACCCTATCAGGCTTTGGGTTCGCCCTGATAGTCATGCCCATCATAACCATCGTGATGAGCCTTCAGACGGCTGCGCCTTTGGTCGCCCTTACGGGCCTTACTCTGTGCACCATCAATTTCATTCGCCACCGCCAGGCGGTCAACATCCGCGAAGTGCTGCGGTTGGGCGTCGCTTCCGCGCTGGGGATACCGGTCGGCCTCTGGCTGCTTGCCAATGTGGAAGAGTCTGTCATCAAATTGCTACTGGGATTGATCCTGATCGCTTACGCGGTCTATGCACTGGTGCGTCCGGTGACGCCGCTTCTGCGCTCCCAGTGGTGGGTCTACCCCGCCGGCTTCGCCGCCGGCTGCCTGAGCGGCGCCTACAACACACCTGGCCCGCCAGTGATCGTCTACGGTTCGCTCCGACAATGGCCCAAGGATGAGTTTCGCGCTGTATTGCAGACCTTCTTTTCCATAAACGCCGCGCTGATCGTCTCGTCGCACGCCGTTGCTCACCGCCTGACGACAGAGGTGCTGACGTTTTACTCCTACGCCGCGCCTGCGCTTCTGCTGGGCATCCTGGCTGGCTCCCGCGTTGACAGCAGAGTGAACAAAGACCGTTTCCGCACCATCGTCACGGTGATGATCCTGGTGTTGGGGTTGTCGCTCATCCTTGGTTTAGGGCGGAGTTGATGGGAGTGGAAAAGCCACCTGCGTGAACTGGACGGGTGGGTTTAGGTGCATTTCACTTTTGGGGCAAAGTGTGAGATAATAGCGAGAGCAAACATGCCGGAGGTAAGCAAAGGTGAAGGTAAGCGTTCAGGTGGGGTTTTTTCTTACCACCAAGACACGAAGGCACAAAGATTGGGAGGTGAAAAGTTGTTTTTGAAGGCGCTTTTTCTTTGTCTCCTTAGTGTCTTTGTGGCTTTGTGGT
>SDBT01016094.1_pt1 | contig 11857 bp, 9 predicted proteins | sample 2277101 | NCBI WGS metagenome assembly SDBT01 (sample SAMN10404973, study PRJNA504765) | marine sediment metagenome | isolation source: marine sediment core GS10_PC15, 103 cmbsf | place: Arctic Ocean: Southern Knipovich Ridge | collected 2010
TATACTCGGGCCACACTCATTAGGGTTTCAGGAGAAATGTAATGGCTGGTCACAGGATGGGCAAGGGTACGTTGGGGCAATTTTTGGTCAACGCGACTTTTTCGGGCAAAGGCGCTGATGCCCAGGTTATCGTTTATGGCGTCGAGCGTAAGACCTTCACCGCGGCACAAATTCAAACTGCGAATGGTACGCCGCTGGAACTGGTCGCGGCGCCGGGTACGGGATTCGTTCTAATCGTCAGTCGGGTGGTGATATCGAAAGCCGCGGGCACGGCGTTTACGGGTGTTGCGGGCGGCGAGGATTTCACGGTTGTTTATTCGGGCGGCTCAGACACGCTGGTTACGAATATTGAAACCACTGGTTTTCTGGATCAGACCACGGCCGAGATACGTGTTGGTCACGGTCCTATTGATCCGACCGGCACGCATGATCTGACGGCGTTACTGGACACAGCGGTCGATCTGGAACTGCTGAGCGGCAACATTACGGCTGGCGATGAAGTTATTGTCGACACTTACTACGAGCGCTTTCCTTCCTTCCTGGTCAATGTCTAAGAGGATTTTCCCATGACTGCAACAGCATCAGTAATTCCAAATAGTGCGCTGCTGTCTTTTCACCAGTTAAACGGCGTTGACGTCAACATCACCTGGCAGGATATGTCGGATGAAATCATGGCCGCGGAGATTGGCGATCATCTGGTGATGCCACAGGCAAACGAGCCGCTGACGCCGACGATTGCCTTTGGTACGGGTATCGACGGCTTTTATTCAAGTGCAGCCGGTGTGGTCGACATCAGTATTGCTGCCGCGTTGGAATGGACGATTTCAGCTGCAGGGCTCAGTGGCAGACTCGGTGGCGCGTTATTGAACGAAGCGCCGACTGCGACCAATCCATCGGTGGTGCCTGTCCTGGCCGATCCTGATACTGGCATTGGTGGTACGGCGAACGCGCTGGCAAACATTTCCGGTGGTGTCGCTGGTGTTATCTACAAGAGCGATGGCACCGACGTCATACAGCAAGTCGAGGCCAATGTCGGGCTGACCGCGGACACCGGCTCGGCGCAAGGTAGTGGCGTCATTACGTCCTCGTACAACGTCTATACGACGGTCGCTGTGGCGGCTGATGCGGCCACCTTGCCGGCGGTATTTGGTGTCGGCGATCTGGTGTACATCAAGAACGATGCTGCAGCGAATGCAATGGACGTATTCCCGGCCACTGGCGATGATCTAGGTGAGGGTGGCAATACGGCGTTGTCGGTTGCTGCAGGGGATTATGAGTTATTCATAGGAGTTGTTGCGAACGCCACATGGACACGCTTGATGTTTCAGGCCCGGATGCTTCGAACTTTCTCGATTTTGTGACAACGAACAAGATCGCTGGCCTCGATATCGGCAGCGCTTGCTACTCGTACATCCTGGATGCTGCCGGCCATATTCTCGACGACATTATCATCTATCGCCGGGCCGTTGAGCGATTCATGGTGGTCGTAAACGCTGCGAATGAACCAAAAATCAAGGCGTATTTCAAGGCGCTCCTCAATGATGAGTTTCTCGTCGATGCCGAAGACACCGGGCGCAAACTGCCGTACAAACCTGAAATCCATGATATGAGAGATACGAGCCAGAACCGGGATTGCAGGGTCGATATCGCTCTTCAGGGCCCCCGGTCGCTCGATATAGTCTCGGCCCTCATTGATACTCAAGCCCGGCAGCAGGTTGACGCGCTGCGGCCGTTTCATTTCGTGCAGGTGGCCCTCGGCGAGATTGATTGCATTATCGCGCGCACGGGTTACACCGGCTCGAAAACCGGATTCGAGCTATTCGTTCACCCTGATAATGCTCCGAGGCTCTGGGAAATGATGCTGCAGAAGTCTAAATCCTACGGGCTCGTACCCTGCGGGCTTGGCGCCCGGGACAGCCTGAGAATCGAGGCAGGTTTCCCGCTTTACGGGCATGAGCTGGACGGACAGTACGACATTTCGCCTTTCGAGGCCGGCTATGGCTGGGCAGTGAAGCTGGACAAGGAATTCTTCATCGGCAAAAAGCCCATGGAGCAAATTGCAAAAAACTATGATATGGAAGTGGCCAGAGTCGAATTGCCCGGAGCAAAAGGCATTCGGCCCGTCAGGTATAATGATGCCGTTCTCAACGGCAACAGTGAGTGCACTGGATGGGTGCTGAGTTGCGCCAAAATCGAAGAAAAACAAATTGCTCTGGTTTATATGAGCAAAGAGTGTACACAACAAGACAATCCTGTCGGTCTCTACTACCTTGCAAGAAGCCGGGGTCAGCTCGAACAGGGCAGGAAAGACCGTGCAGAGAAGGCCGAACACCTTAGCCCTGATCTTGCCGGCGTCGTTTTGAGCCGATTCAAAAAATTCTGATTGAGGAGTATTAAATGGCAGTTAAAGGAATACTTTATACAAAAGACCACGAGTGGGTCAGCATTGAAGGTGCCGTCGCAACGATGGGTATCACAGATTACGCTCAGGAGCAGTTGGGCGAGCTTGTCTTTGTCGAGCTGCCTGTGATTGGTAAGCAAGTCAATGCTCACGACGAGATTGCTATCGTTGAGAGTTCGAAAGCCGCCAATGATGTTTATTCGCCCGTGACCGGAAAGGTGATCGAAGTCAACCAGGAGCTTGAGGCCAGCCCCGAACTCATAAACGAGGACTGCTACAAAAAAGGCTGGATTGTTAAATTACAGTTCTCTGAACCGATGTCCGGCAAGGATCTGATGGATTCGGACCAATACAAAGATTACGTAGCGGGATTGTAGAAACCGCTGTTCAACCGCAGTCGGCCCAGGTTAAGAAGGGCCGACATTGGTGCTGAGGATTTGCCAAATGCCTTTTATATCGAATACGACAGAGCAGCAGAAGGAAATGCTTGCTGAAATCGGGCTTGGGATGGACGATTTGTTTTCCGACATCCCTTCCGAGTTTCTGGATAAATCCATGAATCTGCCCGACGGCATCAACGAGCAGAACGTCCAAAATAAGCTGGCGGAGCTTGCTGATAAGAACTCGACTAATCTAACTTGTTTCCTGGGAGGGGGTTTCTACGACCATTTCATTCCAGCGGCGGTTTATTCGGTTGTTTCACGCAGTGAATTCTACACCGCTTATACGCCGTACCAACCGGAACTGTCTCAGGGAACGCTCCAGGCAATCTATGAGTATCAATCGGCCATTTGCCGCCTGACTGATATGGAGGTCGCCAACGGCTCTTTATATGACGGCGGAACCGCAATGTACGAGGCAATGATGATGGCATTGCGAATCACCGGGCGAAACAAAGTCATTATCGACGACAGCGTCAATCCCATCTATCGCGTCATGATAGACTCATATACACAGAACCTGAAAATCGAACTTGAAGAAACTCATTGCGCTGACGGCTTGGCAAACCGCGAACGGATATTCAAGAGAATCGACGACAAGACCGCCGCGGTGATCCTGCAAAATCCGAACTTCTTCGGCTGCATAGACGATTTTAGTGACATCGCTGAAGCAGCCCATGAAAAAGGAGCCCTTTTGATTGTCTCCTGTTACCCGATATCGCTGGGGATACTCAAAACCCCGGGCGTGATGGGAGCGGACATTGTGACGGGAGAAGGGCAAAGTCTGGGCATGCCGATGTCTTTTGGCGGACCATATCTGGGATTCATGACATCGCGGATGAAGTACGTTCGCAAGATGCCCGGCCGCATCGTCGGACAGACCACAGACAGAATGGATCGGCGATCATACGTGCTGACGCTACAGGCCCGGGAACAACATATCCGTCGCGACAAGGCGACCTCAAACATCTGCTCGAACGAGGCACTTTGTGCCCTGACGGCACTGGTTTACCTGTCCATGCTCGGTAAGAAGGGTTTGAAAGAAACGGCCCAGATTTGTGCGGACAAAGCCAGCTATGCCTACAAACGCCTGACCGCAATACCGGGTGTAGAGCCGCACTTCAAGGCAAAATGGTTCTTCAACGAATTCGTTTTAGACCTGCCCTGTGAAGCGGCGGACGTTATCGCCAAACTGATTGAGAAAGGCTTTGCGGCAGGATTTCCTCTGAGCCGATACTACGACAAAATGGAGAATTCCATCCTGATTTGTGTCACCGAAAAGCGGACCAAGCAGCAAATCGGGACGTTGGTCGAAGCTCTGGAGAGTGTTCTATGAAGCTGATCTTTGAAAAAAGCGTACGAAATCGACGAGCCGTCCGGCCCGGACCAAGTGATATGCCTGCGTCGATCAACATCAAGAAGGTCTTCTTGCGCGAGAAGCCAGCCCAGATGCCGGAGCTTAGCGAGCTCGATGTCATCAGGCATTTCACGGAGCTGTCCCGCAGAAATTTCGGCGTGGATACCAACTTCTACCCGCTCGGATCTTGCACAATGAAGTATAACCCCAAAATTACAGAGTGCATTGCCACATATCCGGGCTTTGCACACCTGCACCCGTTGCTGCCTCAACTGAGAATGGGCGGGATGCTGACCCAGGGAGCGCTGTGCGTGCTTCATGAGACGGACTTGTTTCTCCGCGAAATCATGGGGATGGCGGGATTCACGATGCAGCCTTTGGCCGGGGCACACGGCGAATTGACCGGTATGATGATTATGGCCGCCTATCACCGCGACAAAGGCAATAAAAAGACCACAGTTCTCATTCCGGATAGCGCTCACGGCACAAATCCCGCAAGCGCGGCGATCGCCGGCTACAAAGTCCGGACCATACCGACAACCGAGAACGGCTTCATGGAATTAAAAGATGTTGAGAAGGCCTTAAACGATGACGTCGCGGGTCTGATGCTGACCTGTCCCAATACGCTCGGTTTGTTCAATCCTCACATCAGAGAGATATGCGATCTTATCCACAGCGTTGATGGACTCGCATATTACGATGGAGCCAACCTTAATGCTATAGTAGGCAAGGCACGCCCCGGCGACTTCGGCTTCGACATCGTGCACATCAATTTGCACAAAACTTTTGCTACCCCTCATGGCGGTGGCGGTCCCGGTGCTGGTCCGGTCGGTGTCAGAGACAAGCTGCTTGACTTTTTGCCGGTTTCCATTGTCGTCAAGAGGGACGATGGGACCTATGCCCTGGAATACGACAGGCCGAAATCCATCGGCTACGTAGCACCTTTCTACGGCAACTTTGGTATTATTCTACGCGCGTATGTCTACATGTTGATGCTGGGTAAAAACGGTCTTAAGAGAGTCGCCGAAAATGCAGTGCTAAACGCAAACTACGTCAAGGAAAAACTAAAGAAGCACTATCAGCTCGCATTCGACAGAATTTGCAAGCATGAATGTGTTTTCAGCGTCCCGGAAAAAATGCTTCGCAACGGCGTCCACGCGATTGACATCGCCAAAGCTCTCATAGACAGAGGATTCCATCCTCCTACCGTCTATTTCCCTACAATTGTGAAAGACGCGTTGATGATCGAGCCGACCGAGACTGAGAGTAGGGAAACGCTGGATGCATTCATCGAGGCAATGATCGAGATCGCTGAGCAGGCTATAGTCGAACCGGATACGCTAAAGAATGCACCGATTACAACACCCGTCTCAAGACCGAATGAAACCGCCGCGGCAAAAAATCCGAACATCGCCAGCCTGTAATACGAATTCGGAAAACCTCTCACGTACATGCTGATAACAAGTGTGTAATTTCTTATCACATGTTCTTTTTAGTGCTGAAGAAGCTGCTGTAATTGACAAAGTGCACGTATGAAGAACTCAAAGTAAAATACTTAAAAGCGGATTCTTGACGTATGTGCGTGACTTTTTGGCGGTTTTTCCGGCACGGCATGCTCAGCCTGCTGGAATTATCTTGAAACTGAGGTGAAATTACGGTATATGAAACTTAAAGTTTGCAGGAGTGATTCAGTAAAGTCCCGGCGCGCCGGGATGGGAAATCCCGATTTAGAGAGGTATGAAACAATGAAAATGAATATGGCTATTGCGATTCTAATGTTCTTCTGTATTGTCGGCGGCGTTGCTGCGCCTGACGTTCATGGTCAGGATTCCACGGAGCAGTTGCTTCAAAAAGCCGAGGTGCTAATGCGAGCGATTTATGAGACAGGAGAGTTTGGGGGGGAAGCTAAGTCCTTTCGAGGAACTTGGCTTCCCGATAGTTCGGGCTACACAGTGAATGAGCCGGATCCGGCGTCGGACGGGCGTGTGCGAGTGCGTTATGATGCAGCGACCGGTAAACGCACGGTCTTGGAGCAAGCTCGGAGAGGAGAGGAATCCCGCGGGCGGCGGTCAGGTCGCAACAATACGTCCCCTGATGGCCGTCTTGTTCTAAGTTTCGAGGAGGGAAACCTGCACGTGCGAGCGCTGGATAGCGACAAGACGATCCCTCTCACCAAGAACGCGATTGCCGGCTCGATTTCGAATGGTAGAGCGGTCTGGAGTCCTGATAGTAAGTGGATCGCGTTCATGGAGACCGACAGGTCGGATGTTCCGTTTAGAGCTACGCTTGAACCAACCGATCCCACGTATCCGGAGGTCAGACAGGACCGCTATGCAAGGGTCGGCGAGCCGATCAACAAAACGCGGGTCGGCGTGGTCGATCCCGAGGGAAAGGCGATTCGCTGGCTCTCCATCCCGCAACCTACAGAAGGTTGTTATATGGGAGGCCTCAGTTGGGCCGGCAATTCCCATGAGCTATTCGTGGAAAAGTTAAGCCGTGGCCGGGATAAACGTGAATACCTCATCGCCGATATCCGCACCGGTGCGATCAGATGCATCTTCGAAGAATCGGATCCGGCATGGGTCGCCGGGGCCTACGAGACGGATGCGGGGCCGGAGTGGATCCGCGACAATAGCGCATTCATCGTCATGAGCGACCGGGACGGCTGGCGGCGGGCGTATGTATACTCGCGCGATGGGAAAGAGCAGGGTGTCTTGACGCCGGGCGGTGCTGACGTCATGGAATTTGTCGTTGTGGACGAGGAGGAGGGTTGGTATTACTATTACGCGTCGCCCGAGAACGGTACGCAGCTTTACCTCTATCGATCGCAGCTTGATGGCAGTGGGAAAACAGAACGGGTCACTCCCGCAGATCAGCCCGGCACGCACTCCTACAACATTTCGCCCAATCTCAAGTGGGCCTTCCACACCTATTCGACGTATGATATGCCGCCCGTCACGGAACTTGTGCGATTTCCGGATCATAAGGTGGTGCGCGTACTCGAGGACAACAAAGCGTTGCGAGACAAGATCGAGTCCTGGATGGCTCAGCCGACTGAGTTTTTTCTAGTCGATATCGGCGATGGCGTGGTGATGGACGGTTATATGATCAAGCCGCGCGACTTCGATCCATCCAAGAAGTATCCTATGTTTATCTATACATATAGTGAACCTTATAAGCAAGAAGTGTTGGACCGGTGGCGCGGAAAGCACGGCTACTTCCATCGCGCGGTTGCGGATATTGGATATCTTGCGGTGTGCATGGACACCCGCGGCACCCCGGCACCAAAAGGAACTTGGTGGCGCAAGGCGGAATTCCCGACACTGGGCATTCTCTCGACCGATGAACAGGCAGCGGCTGTTCAGGCATTGGGTCGCACCCGGTCGTACGTCGATCTGTCGCGGGTGGGCATTTGGGGCTGGAGCGGTGGCGGCTCGAACACGCTCAACGCGATGTTCCGCAAGCCGGACGTGTATAGCCTGGGCATCGCGGTGGTACCCAAGCCGCAGCCGCATCTTTACAATGCGTGGTTCCAGGAGATTTTCATGCGGACCCTCAAGGAGAATGAAGATGGATACAAGAGGTCCGCTCCGATCAACTATGCAGAAGGCCTCAAGGGCGACTTGCTGATTATCACTGGCACGGGCGAGACGAATACTCATGTTCAGATAGTGGAGGGATTGGTGGATCGCTTGATTGCGTTGGACAAAAAGTTCGACTATTTTGCATATCCGAATCGCGACCACGGTCTCTGGAGAGGCGAGGGTACGACGCTACACTTACGAAAGTATATGATGCGATATCTCCTTACACACCTGCCCCCCGGACCTCGGTAAGCGCGGCCAGGGTATGACTTAAGAGGTTCTGGAGACGTGACAACTGGTGCTCCCGTCATCAACTGTTAAGAGAAAGCGATCGCAGTCCTGATTCAAGACAACTGCATGGATATCTCATGATGGGTATTCAACGATGCGGCCGGATGTTACAATCCGATAGCCAAACGAATCCAGAAGGGCGGGGAAAAGCCCTAAGTTTGAGAGTTTTTTTCTTGAAAGTACCGTTGAAGTCGTATATATTGGTATTTTAGGGATACGTGTGCCTTTAATCCATACGTGCTGGATTAGGATAAGGTCCTTTATGGGAACTTTATTATTTGGAGGCACTCCTCATGAAACGTATAAAAAAGGGTTTTACGCTTATCGAACTGCTCGTGGTGATCGCAATCATTGCGTTGCTGATGGGCATCTTGTTGCCGGCGCTGCAGCGTGTCCGACAGCAGGTGAAAAGAGTTGTCTGCAGCAATCAGGTGCGACAACAAAGTATGGCGTTGCTGATGTATGCCCAACAGAACGAGGGTAAGATGCCGTTGGTAACATTTGACGGCGGGCAGTGGCTGTGGGATCTTTCGTATTTCGCTACGGACGCCATTATCAACAACGGGGGAGAGCGAAAGACATTCCGCTGTCCTTCCAATCCTGTTGATACTAACGCAGATAATTACTGGCGATACAGCGAAGTTAGGAATTTTTATGGTTCAGGAATTAGAACGCCTGAGCCAACCAGTGATGAGGACAGACAAAAGAACTATCGAGTGGTTGGCTATTCTTATCTCATGGAAACCAAGGACGGCCGGGGAAACATCTTCGCCGCAGGTGAGCCGGGCAGCAGAGTTCCGGATCCTCGCAGAAGGTTTATTAAGACAACTACACAAGTCGGTCATCACGGTGAAATGGAATTCGTTATAGATACAGTAATTAAGTACCCAGATGGGTGGGATATTCCGGATCGTTACGCAGACTGGGCCCAGGGTACCAGTCATATGAAAAAAGGAAATCCGGAGGGCGGCAATATCGGTTTTTTGGATGGTCATGCTTCCTGGCGTCATTTCAAAGATATGTATGAACGCTATACCCCCCCACAGGCAGTAGATTTCTGGTGGTAGACATTGAGAGTGCCGTGGTCCAAGCATAAGCGAGAATACCAGATGCTACTGTCACCCCTGCGAAAGCAGGGACAATAGTAAGTAGTAAATAGTCAATTGCAAGGGCCGCGGATTTCACCGATTACGCAGATTCATGATCGAAAAATCTCATTCCCCCCAGAACACAGAGGGTTTGTCAGTTGATTAGTAATCTTTGTATGAATCGAGCCAGGTATCATATGCAGGTGTAAGACTCGTGTCAAAGTTCGCATGCCATTTGAGCCGCCGCAATTCCTTAATCCCCACAGGTTGGGCATGCATGTCGACAAAAATCCCGTTTATCCCGCGTTTGTGACGGTCAATGCTGTAGTACTTCATGGCATTGGTGTCCCAGTCGGCGTTGTATACATCCCGTTCATGCTCGGTATTCGACGGAGCGGCATCAGTATCACGCACGGCGGTGTCAACGAATACACTGTCTAATACGAGAGGTATATTAGCGGCCCCTTTGACGCTGAATTTCCTTATAGCGTTGTCGTGATTGAGTCCCCACCATGATGCCCCCGCAGGCACGTCTGCACACCATTCATTGAATCCGTAGCTGCCGGTAGCATGAGCATCGTACCACTCGCTTCCACTGGGGGAATTGGGAAAAGGTCCCCAGTCGGTGAACGTCCCGCCGCGTAGTCCGGTTGCCGGCGGTCTGTCGATAGCCTTCGATGCAGGACACATCCGCAACTCCAATTCCTTGTAATACGGCAACGTAGCGCCGAGTAGCCATGCGTCCTCGGCATTGACACCATTGCCTTGATAACCTTGCGGAAAACTGTCTTCGTTATCGTGAGCATAAAGAGTGAACACAAGACCCCACTGTTTCAGATGTGATTTGCATATAACGCCCTGTGTCTGCCGTTTGGCTCGTCTCAAGGCCGGCATCAATATCGACATCAGCAACGCTATGATCGCAATTACGACCAGCAGTTCGATTAGTGTGAAACCCTTTTTTCTCATGGTCCTATCTCCTTTTCAAAACATAAATTATACCCTCGAACGGGAGGCTATGCAAGACAATTCATTCACAAATAGGCGTTGTCAAAACACGTGCCCCATCGGCGGCCACTTCCGCAAAACCGCCGCTGAAGAAAAATAGGATCTTCTTGCCCACATCCGCAGCGGTCGCTGTGTATGACACACTCCTGGTTGTGTAGAGGACTTTCACCTCCAAGTTGCCGAACATACTCGGCACACTAACAGGGGCTTATATCGAATTAATCGATATAAGCCCCAAGATTAGATTTCCGTTAATCTCTTGAGTTATACAATCTTAAGGTATAGCAACCATCACATTGTCAACGTAGGTGGCTGTTCCATCGCCACTTATGCTCTCGATTCTTATCCATAACGCATCTTCCGAACCGAAATCTGCACCTGTATTGAGTGACAGGCCAATCAATTCGCTCTGTCCAACTTCTATGGTAGGCGTTAAAGAGGCTCCACCAATCAGTGTGGCCCCGACCGTATCGCCAATTATTCCATAGGAAGTTGGTAAGGCGGAAGGATCTCCGCCGGCCCAAAGCTCGACCTGCACTGCAGAAGTGTCATCAACTCTGCCAATAAACATACTGATTTCATAGTCGGTGTTTGGACTCACGTTACCTATCTGTTGCCAGATAGCTGCACCACTCCACATCTTCAAACTGGCAACACCATCAGGTGCGACGATTTCCCACGTTCCATCTTCGAGATAACAATTGCCTTGAGCATTGATGATCCAGTCATCAACATTATCAGCCCATTGTCCTGTGCCACCAGGTCCTAAATCAGGGAACTCAAAACTCGGATTCACGGTGAGATTGTCCACCAGGGCGGGCTGGAGAATATCTGCAGGAGCACTGTGGAAAAGCGTAACGTCTTCAAAGGAGATGTACTGGGCCCCATACATTTTTATCCCGATCTTTTTTCCGGTATCTGCGGCGGTGGCGGTATAGACTAAGCTCACTTGCTCCCAGGAACCCACCGGTGCGTCGCCACTTGCCTCAATCAAGTTGTTGGTATAATCTTCTCCGGTAAAGTAAAGAGACCAACTGTTATCGTAGCCGCTCCACGCTTGGCCCGCCCAGACGCTTAATGTGTACGTTTCGCCTTCAATAAATGTCTCGTCCAGAATCTGGTAGATATAGTCTTCGTACCCGTACGCTTTGTTGTTGCCGCTCCGGGCCGGCAAATCAGGGCCAGCGTCGTCGTCAATGTAATAATTGTAATCAACCCAGGCACCCTCGCTGGCATGACTTTGCCACGCCCCGGTATAACTAGCATCGCCAATATATATATCACCACCCACACTAAGAACGTGGTCGTCAAAGCCCGCATCCGGGACAGTGATGGGTACAATGGCGCTCCGATCCTGATGCAGTTGGATTTCGTCAAAGTACATTTTGCCTGCGCCGCCCGGGATTGTCACGTTGCCGCGTGTGCCCAGACCGATCGCAATGCTGTCAACATCTGTCAGGCTCACGCCCTGATCGGCCAGTTTCTCAAGCGGGATGACCCACTCGGTCCAGCGGGCAAGCTGTGCCGCATTGAGATCTTCGTGGTAAACAACCGCAGTATCGGCTACGGCGACATATAGCCGCTCGGCAGTATTCGCGGCCTCGCCGCGGAACCACAGCGACAATTCGACGGGGCTTCCCTTGGTCCAGTCACGCTTGCCGGCCGGAAGTGTCAGCGCCGTCTCGGAG
>SDBT01016095.1_pt1 | contig 11857 bp, 5 predicted proteins | sample 2277101 | NCBI WGS metagenome assembly SDBT01 (sample SAMN10404973, study PRJNA504765) | marine sediment metagenome | isolation source: marine sediment core GS10_PC15, 103 cmbsf | place: Arctic Ocean: Southern Knipovich Ridge | collected 2010
CGACGCGGCCGTGCCCGCCGGCACCGAGGATAAGTACGCGCGTCTTTTTTTCATGTGCGGTTTTCAGCATGAGCGTTAGTTCTATCGGAATTGGGGCGGATGTACCCGAAGTACGGCGGATGCGGAAGGGATTGCTGCCGCACCCGCGTGGGGTGTGGCCGGGAGCGGTTTCAGTCGTCCGCGTTACGGTCGCAAGTCCATGGGTCAGATTGGCCGATAATAGTACGCGAGATGATCGTGCGGTTCGGCGCGACAAGCGAACCCTGCGATGGGTGTAAACGTAGAAACGCCTGTTGAGCGGATCAGTTTTGGTAATCCCACCGCCGGTGGGTTTGACAGGCGGCGCCAACGCCGTTTAATTCGTTTCTTCTGTGGACCGGAAGTCGGGTGTGTGCATGTCGTTGTACGCGACTCCCGCACCGTGCTCCCGCCCCGCTGATTGGGGAGGTTCGATTTGCCGTGCTCCGAACGGACTAAAGCGTGTATGCGGATTAGATATGAGACCTCGCCGCGAGTGCTGATCAGCCTGCTGGGCGTGATGCTGTTGGGAGTCTTGGCCGGTTGCGCCATGCTTCCCCCGAACAGCTTCCTCGATCCAACGCGGGTCGGCATGTTCCCACTCGAATACCGCGAGGGTGGTATCCGCCGCGTCCTGACCCCGCGTGAAGGCCCGGTCGGGCTGGCGAACGCCGAGGAGCCCACGCCGGACGACCTGGTGGTTCATGCCGAGGAATACCGGATCGGCGCGATGGATACACTGGGGATCGTCATCCGCGACCTGATCCAATCGGGGATACCCTATCAGGCGGGGTTAGAGGTGACCGCGACGGGCTACATCCGCTTGCCTGAACTCGGTCTGATCAAGGTCGTCGGGATGACCGAGTTCGAGTTACAGCAGGAGCTCACCGCGCGCCTGCAGGAAGCGGGGATTCTGCCCAATCCCACGGTCGAGGTCTTTGCGAGCACCAAGCGCCAGCAGTTCTTCAGCGTGATTGGATCGGCCACCCGGCCGGGACCCTACGAGCTGGCCCGGCCCAACACACGCATGCTGGATGTGCTGGGCATGGTCGGCGATATCGCTCCGCTGGCGAAGCGGGTGTATATCATTCGACGGACGGAGCTCGGGTCGTCGGCGAAGTTGGAGCCGCCACAGCTCCCCGCGGCGCCGGACGAGGGGCTGATCATTCCGCCGCCCGACGATGATGACGAGTTCGAGGGCAGCCTGTTCGCACGGTTGGGCTCGGGTTTGCAGGACCGGCCGCCGGAGCAGCAGGAGACGCCGCCCGACGAGTTTGATCTTGAGGAAATCATCGCGCCGCCCGGGCAAGTTACGCCCCCGGCGTCGCAGCAGGTTGGTGAGCGGACCAAACGCCGTTTCGCTCCGCTGATCTTCGACCCGACCACCGGCACGCTGAAGGAAGCGCCGCCGGAGCAGGCTCCGGGCTTGGAGCGGCAGTGGGACGAGCCGGGCCTCGCGGAGCAGGCCGAGCGGCCCGAGTTCGATTGGGAAGACCTTCCGGAATACGAGCTCTCCCAGCGTGTGATCGAGATCAACGTGCCGGCGCTGAAGGCCGGCGATCCGCGCTACAACGTGGTGATTCGCCCGCTCGACACGATCAATATTCCGGTTGACACGGGCGTGTTCTACATGATGGGCGAGGTGGCCCGGGGCGGCACGTACAGCTTCAACGGGCGCGAGATCACCATCAAGCAGGCGATCGCTGCGGCGGGCGGCTTCGGGCGGCTGGCTTGGCCGTCGCGCTGCGAGATCGTCCGTCGCGAACCGGGCACCGACAAGCAGATCACGATTCCGGTGAACCTCGACCACGTGTTCTACGGGCTGGAAGACGACATCCTGCTGCGGGATGACGACATCGTGAACGTGGGCACCGACATCATCGCACCGTTCCTGTTCGTGATCCGGAACTCGTTCCGCTTCACCTACGGCTTCGGCTTCGTCTACGACCGCAATTTCGCCGACAAGGACGCGTTTTTCGCCCAGACGAACCCGGAAACCATCGCGAATCTGCAAAGGCAGCAGCAGGGCTTGCCGTTCTAGGAGAAACCACACGAATGGCATCAGCCCCGACATCCGAGCCACCGGTGCCGATCGAATTTGATCGTCCGACCCGGATCCGCGCGGTTATCGTGGGGTTGGCGTTCGTCGCCGTCTTCTACAACGTCCTGCTCGATCTGAGCCACAAGTGGTACACCTCGGCCGACTGGTCGCACGGCTGGTTGATCCCCTGCTTCAGTGTCTATCTGATATATCTGCACTGGGATCGCGTCCGACGGGCGGCTCCGCGGCATGCCTGGGTGGGGCTGGTTGTGATGGTGGTCACGCTGGTCGGCTACGAGTATTTCCTGCTGGTCTCGCCGATGGGCTACCCGCGGGCGGTGATGATGCTGTTGTGCCTGGCGGGGGTGGTGGTGTTCCTGTGCGGGCTGCCGATCATGCGGCTGGTCTGGGTCCCCTGGCTCTATCTGCTCTTCGCGGTCCCGTTGCCCAAGAGCGTTTACTTCACGCTGACCGATCCGCTGCGGAGGATCGCGGCGGTGGTGGCCACGCAGGCGCTCAGCCTTTTCCCGGGGTTGGACATCGAGAAGGTCGGCTCGACGATCGAGTACGTGTATCAGGGTCAGAACGGGGCGCTGGGCGTCGCGGACGCCTGCAGCGGGATGCGCAGCACGATGACGCTCTGCGCGCTGGGCGTGGCGGTGGCGTTCATATCCAACCGCCCTTGGTGGCAGCGGGTGATTATGGTGGTCGCCTGCGTGCCGATCGCCGTCTTCGCAAATTGCGTGCGGGTCACGACCACCTGTGTGCTGCACATATTCGTCGATCCGAAGTACGCCGGCGGGACTTATCATACGTTGTTGGGTCTGGTGACCTTGCTGATTGCGTTCGGCATTTTCAGCGCACTGGGCTGGTTTCTGAGCAATCTGTTGGTGGAAGACTCCGAGCCCCAGGCCGCGGGAGATTAGCGCGCCGCTGGATGGCCGGATGATAACGGAGCTCTCACGAGGATGGCGAACTCGCCCCGGATCACACCTGCTTCGAACGCGGGACGTGGGACTACCGCGCGTTTTTACGCTTGCGTGGTGGTCTTGCTGCTGGTCTCGGGCGGGATGCAGGCGGCCAGGGCCTTCCTGGATATCAACTTCCGCAAGATGGCGTTGCCGCTCGTGCGGTCGCTTGACCTGCTCGACCAGAGCAGACTGCTCCCGGATTATGCCCCGCACCGGATTCAGCCGCCGCCGTTGGGCCACGAGGCCGTGGTGAACCTCGGTACCGAGGAATATCTGAACTGGAACCTCACCGATCTGCGTCGCGAGCGCGACGACCCGACCGCCCTGGCCGCTCTGCTGATCACCTATCACACCGGTGGGCCGGGATTGGTTCCGCACTACCCGGAGGAATGCCTCGCGGCGAGCGGCATGGTGAGCAAGGGCCGAGAGGTGGTCGAGATCGGAATACTGGGGCCGGGCGGCGTCGAACAGACCATTCCGGTCAAGATTTTGACTTTCGAGTTGCCGCGGCGCGGCGGGTTGGGAACCGTGGGCGGCTCTTCCGAGGGGCGGCGATTGGTCGTAGCATACTTCTTCCTGGTCAACGGGCGTTACGCGACCACCCGCACCGAGGTCCGCCGGGCCGTTTCGAACCTCTGGGACCGCTACGCGTATTACTCGAAGATCGAGATCTCGTTCAGCGACGATGGGCGCCGCCGGTTGGCGGATCAGGAGCAGGCAGTAGCGGCGACCAAGCGGCTGCTGGGCAAGCTGATGCCGATTCTTTGGGAAGACCACTACCAGGATTGGGAGGCGATCAAGAGCGGCACCCCGCCCGTGATCTCCGACTAGAGCGTTTTCGTGAAGGTGTAGCGGCCGAGCCCCGTATCGGCCGAAGCTGCAAACGTCCGGTGCGGGGCCCGGACGCTACAGAAGAAGATCGTCCGGTGCGGGGCCCGGACGCTACAGAAGAAGTAGCGGCCGAGCCCCGTATCGGCCGAAGCTGCGAACGTCCGGTGCGGGGCCCGGACGCTACAGAAGTATGAAGCTACAGAAGCATGAAGACTGCTCCGGCAGACGCGATGGAAGGATGGCAGCGATGGCCAAGCGGCGAGTGAACAAGAACCTGGTGGCGTTCGTTACGGTCGCGGGGGTCGTTCTCGCCGTGATCGTGGTCGGGATCGCGGCGTATAACGCCTCGCGGCGGGATCCGGCGGCGATCGCACTGAAGGCCAAGGCCCAGGAGGCGAGTGACGCCCGCCGTGCGATCCTGCTCTACCAGCGCGCGTTTGCCGTGGACAAGGAAGCCACGTACCTGCTCGATGCGGCGCGGGTGGCCCGCGAGATGGGCGATCTGAACACGATGTTCGGCCTGTTGAACCTCGCGTATGCGCAATCGCCGGGCGACGAGGCGGTTCTCAATGCGTTGCTGGTTCGCTATTGGGAGATCCGCTACTTCCACATGGGGCAGTGGAAGGACGTGCAGGAACGGGCCACCAAGCTGTGCGGCAAGGAGCCGGAGAACCTGCTCGCGCTGGCGTCGCTGGCCGAGGCCCTGGTGTGGCTGGAGGACGACGACGCGATCGAAGACGACCGGGACTCCATCGGCCAGGCGCTGCCGTGGCTGTCGCTCGCGGGGGCCAGCCCGGCTGATCTGGCGGACCAGATCCTGAACCGCGCGGCCGAGATCGACCCGACCAGCTCACACGTGGCGCTGGTGCGGGCGAAGCAGAGCCAGATGCGCGCCGGCCAGCGTGTCCGCGAGGCGTTCCAGCGCGGGAAGCGGTCGGAGCTTGAGGGCATCGAGGAACAGACCAACGCCGATCAGTTGGGGTATCTGCGGCCGGCGCTCGAGGCGCATCCGGACGACATTCCCTTGCGGGTCGCGTGCGCGCAGGTTCTGGCCCGGGGCAAGCAGTGGACGGCCAGCCGTGAGGTGCTGGAGGCGGGGATCGAGGCGCAGACGGAAGATCCGGATTTGCACTACGAATTGGCCCGGGTGCATCTGGGCGAGGTCCGGCAGCGGATGAGTGGCGCGCGCGTCGCAGCCCAAGCCGCGGCCGGGGCAATCAGTAGCGCGGAAGACCTGGCGCTGATCGAGGAAGCCGTTTTGGCCGTGATCGACCAGACGCTGGTCGCCGAGGGGCTGAGGTACGTCAATCGGGCGATCGAGCTCGAGCCGGCGCTTTACGACGCCTACATGCTCAGGACCGATCTGCAGCGGTTGGGCTGGATGGGTGACGGGAGCTGGCAGGCGGACGCGACCGCCCGGCAGAAGGAGATTCTGGAGTCCTTCGCGGTGGCGCTGGACGCCACCGTCGGACTCGAGTCCTTCCGGGCGGTGCTGGCCAGGTATCGCCTGGAGCGGTTGCGTCTGATCACCGCGGGGTTTGAGAGCGCGCTGAGCTTCTACCGGTCCGCTTCCGATCAAACGACTCGGCCGCAGGCCGTGACCTACATGCGGAAGTTCCTGCAGGAAGCACAGACGCAGTATGCCGAGCGGCCCCAGGCTTCGTTGATGGAAGGGTATCTGGCGATCATCGACAAGGATCAGCGGCTCGGGATCGCGGCGTTCAGCCGGGCGGAGGAGGACGCCGAGCGGGTGGCCGGCGAAGCGGCTCCGCTGGCCCGGCTGGCGCGCGAGGAATTGTCCAAGCTCTACCGCGTCCGGGGTGAGTTGGGGTTGGCGCTCGATTACACGGACGAAGTGATTAAGGACTACACCCGGCAACAGGTGGGGAGTCCGCGATGGGTCTACCTGCAGCGGATTGAGGTGCTGTTATCGCTCGAGCGGGCTTCGGCGGCGCTGGACCAGGTGGAATCGGCGATGATCTTGTGGCCCGATTGGGCCTTGCTGAAGGCCGCTCGCGCGCGGGCGCTAACCGCGCTCGATCGGACTGACGAGGCCCGGCGCGTGCTGGAGGATGTGCCGGACGATCCGCGCTACCTGTTCGAGCGGGCTCGGTTCGCGGCCCTCAACGAGGACTACGACACCGCGGTGACGCTGTTTGGCCAGGTTTTGGAATTCAACCCGGAGGACGTCGCGTCCCTCGACCGCTACCTGCGGGTTCTGATCGCCGCCCAACGCCTGGACCAGGCGCAGCAGTTCATTCGCGAGCGCCTGGAGCTCACGACCAGCGAGCAAGCTCGGCGTCTGCTGCAATCGTTCGACCTGTTGCTGTCCGAGAGCGACCTGGAGGTTCGCCGGCAGAAGCGGCTGGAGATGATCGCCGCGATTCCGGACGAGTTCGAGCGGGCGTACGATTACTTCAGCTTTTGGCGCATCCAGGGTGAATCGGAGCAGGCCGCCGAGTATCTGGACGAGATGGAGCGTCTGAAGGCGGGCGACGTGACGGTGCAGCGCTTGCAGTTTGATATGGCGCTGCACATGAACAACTGTGAGCGCGCCCAGCGATACGCCGTCCTGCTGGCACAGGCGGACGCCGACCGGATGGGTGGGGCGATGTTCCGCGGGCGTTGGGAGCTGAGTTGCGGGGATGCTCAGCGGGCGCTGACGGAGTTCGAGACTGCGGCACAGCGGTTCCCGCGTGACCCGGAGCTGAAGACGCACATTGCCCGGGCGTTGATGAGGCTGGCCCCGCCCCGCTACGAGCAGGCCATTCAGACGCTGACCGAGGCGTGTGCGGCCGACCCGCAGAGCTTCGATGCGCAAAGATTGCTCTACGCCTGCTACGAAGTCACCGGGCGCCGCTCCGAGCCGGCGGCCGTGCGGGCGCTGGAGGCGGCGGTGAAACGCGCCGGGCAGTTGCGGATCGAAGACGAGTATATCGACGAGCACGCCCAGTTACTCGACGAAGAAAAGGACCCGCAGCAGGGCATTGCGAACCGCGAAAAGCTGCGGGAGGACGACCCCCAGGACGTGGGCAACCTGCTCCGGCTGGCGGAACTGTACAAGAAGGTCGGCGACGCCGCGGAGCAACTGGGCAGCCAGGCCGAGTCCGAGCGAAACCAAGGACTGGCGCGCGAGTGCCTGCTGGCCGCGGCGGAGGCGGAGCCGGCGAATTCCAACGTCGCCCGGTTCGCCGCCAGGTTCTTCGTGGCGCGCAACGATCAGGCGGCGGGGGAAGCCCTGCTGGGACGCTACCTGGAAGCACAGGACGGACTGGGTGAGATCGTGGCGCGGGGCTTGCTCGGACGTTTCTACGAAGCGCTGGCCGACGGAGAGACCGCGATCGTCCGGGAGATGGTCACGGACGGTGAGAAGGACACGGTCTATGGGCCGCATCTGGCGGCCCGTATCGACCTGAGAGCCAAGGCCCTCAGTGCCTATCAGCAAGCCCAGGAGCGCGTGGCCGGAGCAATGGCCGGCGCCCCGGAAGAAGAACGCCGACGCGCGGTTGTCGTCAGCGCGTCGGAACTCGCCGGCTACCACCGGCGGTTGAGGGAATGGGCGGAGATGATCGCGGCGTACCGGGTCATGCTGGACGGCCTGAGTCCGGAAGATGTCGCTTCAAGCCAGATGGTGCGGCTGCGCATCATCAGCGGGCTGCGGTCACTCCAACGGTTGGGCGAGGCGCGCGACGAGCTGGACGCCTTTCGCAAGCAGTTGCCAAACAACCCACAGGGGATGGTGCCCGAGGCCGAGCTGTTGATCGCGAGCAACGAACTCGCGCCGGCCTACGAACTGCTCTCGCGGGTATTGACGGACGACCCGGACCACGTCTGGTCACTCTACATGCGCGCCCGGCTCGACATCCGGCGACAGCGCTACACCGAGGCCCGCGACGATCTCCTGCGGGCCAAGGACCTGGCGCCACGCGCGTTTGATCTCAATCATCGTTACGAGTTGGCCCGGCTTTACGAGTTGATGCACAAGCCCGAACTGGCCGAGGCGGAGCTGCGCGAGATATGCGAGCTCGACCGCGGGGGCGACCGCGGCGCCGAATTGCGACTGATCGCCCAGTTGAAGAGGACCGACCAGATCGAGGAGGCGCAGGAGTTCGTCAACCAGCTCGTTGCGCTGAGCCCCAACCAATGGCGCTGGTCGTACGAGCTTGGAAAGCTGCTGGTGGAGCGGGAGGAACACTCCGCCGCCGTCAGACCATTGCGCCGGGCGGTGGAGCTGACCGGGTACAAGAACCCCAAGGTGATCGAGGACTTGCTGCAGGCGTTGGTGCGGGGCGGCCGGTCGCGCGAAGCGTGCCGGGAGTACGAAGACTTGCTGCCCAAGATGGTCGAGCTCCGTTTGGATCCACGCCTGATCACGCCGTCGATCAAGACCTACGCCGCCGAGGCCTACCTGGTCGAGGGGCGTCGTGACGTCGCGACCCGGCTGTTGGAGCAAGCGCTCAGCGAGGCGAATCCGGGCGGCGTCCACGTGGCGCGGCTGGTTGCTCACCGGGCGCAAGCGCTGCTGGGCCTGGAGGATGCACGGGCCCTGCTGCAAGGCGTGCTCGATCGCACGAGCGAAGTCGAAGCTGAGCTGCCCCTCCGAATCATGCTGTTGGAGCTTGTGATGAGCGAGCGGGATTCGACCCGGCAGGCGGGGGCGCTCGAGCAGATCGAGGCGATCATCTCCGACATCCCCCAGGGCAGCGCTGGAGCAGCGCTGCACGTCGAGGCCCTGCTGGTGCAGGCGTTGGCGTTGAGTGCGGCGGGGCAGTCGGAACGGGCGCTCGCCGCTTATGAGCAGGCACTGGCGCTGCAGCCGGGCGACCTCCGGGTGTTGAATAATCTGGCATACATGCTGGCTGATGAGCTGTCGCGCCCCGCGGAAGCGCTCCCGTACGCCCGAAAGCTCCACCAGGTGGCCGCGGGCGGTAACGCCGCCGCCCTCGACACGGTGGGGTGGGTCTATTTCCGGAATGGACTTGTCGACCAGGCGCTCCCGGTTTTCCTGGAGGCCGTCCGGATCGATCCGAATCGCCTGGCCGTTCGCCACCATCTCGGGCACGTATACGCCGATAATGGAAGGAAAGCCGACGCGGAGCGCGAATTTCGCCGCGTGCTCGCTTTAGCCCGTGAACAGCAGGATGCGGAGTATATCCAGAAAGCCGAACAGGCGCTCGAGCGCCTGCGCTGACCACGCGTGGACCGCGGCAGGTTGACCGGGGCGGTTTGCCCCGCGACCGACTGAGTTGACGTTACGAGGTGTCTCATGAGTTCCGTCTCAACACCGCAGCAGATCACCGGCCCCCAGCCTTATGCGATCGGCTCTCCGATCGGGTCAACGTCGGCGGCCGAACCGGAAGGCATCACGTTTGCCGACGTGACCCGTATCCTCAAGCAGCGCAAGTTTTCGATCATGATCACGACGGTTGTGCTGTACCTGCTGATCGTGCTGGCGACGGTGCTGATCTTCATCTACGCGCCGACCTACACCAGCGAAGCGATTTTCGAGCTCGAGCCGCCGCTCCAGGGCACCATGCTGGTCCCGATCGAGGGTGAGGTGAACACCGCCTACATGGAGCAGTTGCTCAAGACCGAGGCGGCGAAGATCAAGGGCATGCAACTGATGGCGGAGGTCGTCAGCCAACCGGAGATCAAGGACACCAGGTACTACCGGTGGTACGACAGCAACGCGATGGAGGCCACGGTCGGATTGCGGGAGGACCTGGTCAGCACGCCGATTCCAGAAACGCGGCTGATCCGCGTCGCGCTCGCCTGCCGCGACAAGGAGGAGGCCCGGTTGATCGTCAAGGAGGTGGTCGACCGTTACCGCCAGCGGTTTCGAGTTGAAACCAAGGAAAGCATGCGCCAGCAAACCGAGGGGTTGAAGAACACGCTGGCCGAGCTGGACGTCCGGCTGGAGCAGATTCGTGGCGAGCTCAAGCGGGTGCGTGAGGGGTCGAACATTCCGGCGATGGAACAGCGGCGTCTGGAGGCCCGCCGGCACGTGGTGGATCTTCAGATCCGGCTGGTTGAGCTGAACGCCGCCGTCGCCGCGATCGACGCGCAACTGGGTGTGCTGCAGCAGTACGATCCGTCGAAGATTCCGCTGACCGCCGAGCAGGAGCTGATTGTCGAATCCGACCCGATTCTGCGCTTCTGGCGTTCGCAGGTGGAAAACCTCGACGTGGAGCTCGAGTCGCTCTCGGGGCAGCTCGGGCCGAATCATCGAAACGTCGTGGTGCTGAGTAAGCGGCGCCAGGGCTACTACGAGAAGGAGGTTGCCAAGCGCGGCGAGCTGATCGCCCAGGTTCGCCGGCGACAAGCCGAGCTGCTGAGGCAGCAGAAAGCCCAGACGCAGGCCATGCAGCAGCGCATGCAGGAGCAACTGGGGGAAATTCAGGCCGACGAGCGCGATCTCGACCGCAACCTGATGGCTTATCAGGAGCTGATGCGTGACGAAGAGCGGCTGGCCGAGCAGGTCGGCGAGGTCGAGCTGAGATTGACCGAGGCCCAGCACGCTCAGAACGATCAGTCCCGGGTTCGCCTGCACCTGGTTCAGGAGCCCGAGGAGGCGATCGAGCCTTCCCGGCCCAGGTGGGGGCTGTACCTGATCGGCGGGGTGTTCTTTGCACTGGCCGGTGGGGTCGGGCTGGCGTTTCTGCGCGAGCTGACCGACCAGGTGGTGCGCACGCCGGTCGACGTGGCCCGTTTCTGTCGGCTCTCGGTGCTCGGGTGCATCCCGTTGCTGGAGGACGAGGAAGCCGACGTGGACGAGATCGAGGATGCCGTGCGTTTGGCGCCGCAGTCGCTCGTCGCCGAGGCTTTTCGCCGTACGCGCACCAACCTGCAATTTTCCGGTCCGGTGGAGTCGCAGCGTTCGCTGTTGATCACCAGTCCGAGCCGGGGGGAGGGGGAGGACGCCGCCGCTCACGACCTCGGGGCCACCCGGGAGTATGGGTATCTGCTGGTGCTGCTGAACGACTGCAACTGCCGCCGGCTGGCGATTCGCGAGGCGTATGCCGGGACGCGGCGGGAGGGGGTCAGCAACGTGCTGATCGCCGAAGGCAAGCTTGAGGACTTCGTTACCACGACCGATCTGCCGACGCTCGACGTGCTCGCGAGCGGGCCGATGCCGCCCACGCCGGCCGAACTGCTCGGCTCGAAGCAGATGCGCGATTTGATCAAGCAGGCCACCGAGCGCTACGACCGGGTCATCCTCGACGGTCCCCCGACCTTGCTGATCAGCGACGCGACCGTGATGGCGATGCAGGTCGACGGCGTGATCCTGGTGGCGCGGGCCGACGACAACACCCGCGGCACGCTCAAACGCGCCCGCGAGCAGCTCGAAGGCATCAACGCCCGCGTCGTGGGCGCGATCCTGAACGGGGTCCGGGCCCGCGCCGGCGGCTACTTCAAGCGGCAATACCGCGAGTTCTACGACTACGTCAGCGACGAGACCATCCCCGCCGAACTGCCCGGCCCGCCAACCGAGCCGGACGCCGATTCGCCGGGCAAAGCTTAGAGCGGCTTCAAAAACTACGTAGCGGCCGACCCCCGTGTCGGCCGTAGGCGTCTGTAGCGGCCGAGCCCCATATCGGCCGTAGAGTAACGGACGTCTTCGATTCTCCACGGCCGGCAGGGGCGCCGGCCGCTACGTTCCCCCCCGGTAGCTCTGTAGGGCAGGCCATTGGCCTGCCACGTGCCTCGCGCCAGGCAATTCGAGCGCGTCGCGGCGCGCCTATTCGACCGTCACCCAGAAGCTCCCGGACAGCGATTCCACGGTCGGGGCCGATTCCGCGGTGAAGGTTCCCGACGCGAGGTAGGCGACCAGAATGTCGTCCTTGCCGATCTTAGCCCCGAAGTACACGCTGCCGAAGCCCGCGGAGACGTCCGCGCCATCGACTTCGCTCACGTCGATCACGATCCGCAGCACCGTCGCCGGTCCGTCGTGCGACGCCGCGCAGTCGTACCAGGCCAGGTTGAGATCGGTGGTCGT
>SDBT01016096.1_pt1 | contig 11857 bp, 19 predicted proteins | sample 2277101 | NCBI WGS metagenome assembly SDBT01 (sample SAMN10404973, study PRJNA504765) | marine sediment metagenome | isolation source: marine sediment core GS10_PC15, 103 cmbsf | place: Arctic Ocean: Southern Knipovich Ridge | collected 2010
CTATGAGCACATGATACGAACCAGGGTCATTTTTTGAGAAATAATTGAAAAGTTTTGAGAAGGATTCCCATGTCTAAGAGAAAAGACCTGTTTTTTACGTAATAAAGGTCGTATTGGAATTTTTCCTTGCTTTCTATAATAGAACGGGCATAACGAAATTTTATCTGTGCCCAACCACTAAATCCTGGCTTGATTAAGTGGCGGAGGTGGTAATGAGGAATTTCTTGTTCTAATTGCTGGACAAACTCCGGCCTTTCTGGTCTTGGTCCAACTAAATTTAAGTCACCTTTTAAAACATTAAGCATTTGAGGTAGTTCATCAAGATGGGTTCTCCTTAAAAATTTGCCTATATTAGTCACTCTAGGGTCTTTCTCTTTGGCCCATACCGCCCCAGCTTTTTCCGCTCCCACCCTCATTGACCTGAATTTGCGCAAGAGAAATGTCTTCCTGTCTTTGCCAACTCTTTCTTGGGAGTAAAACACAGGGCCCTTGTCTTCCAATTTGATGGCAAGAGCAATAAGAATCCAAAGAGGAGATGAAAGAAGCAGGATTATGGAAGATAAAAATAAGTCATAAACTTGCTTCATCTGGTCATAAAGTTCTTTTCTCCCTTTTTTAGCATTTTCTAAAAACCAAGTTTGGCTCACTGAAGACAAAGGAATTTTCTCGCAGATTATTTCATACGCGTTTTCTAATTCTAAAAAGTCAATCTTAGTCGGCATAACCTGATAGAGACTCTGAATCAGTCGGAAATCGAGATTAAGATTGTCAGCCAAGATTAAGGTGTCAATTTTATTTTCCTGAATCTGCAAAAGCAGATTTTGATTTTCATCTAAAAGAGCGCCTACCCTGTATCCTAAATAAGGCCGCTTGCTTATTGCCGTGGCTAAAGTTTCTGTTTCCAAAGTTTTGCCGATAATCGCCACTTTGTTCAGGAAAAGAGAAGCAAACAGGAAGTAAAAGAGTTTTCGCCATATAAATATCAGGGCGCCAAAAATTAAAATATCCAAAACCAAATTTGTCTTTGGAGCGATGCTAAACAAAGGTATAAGATAGAACACAGTCATACCCAAACCCAAACTGGTTAAAAGCGCGCCCAAAAGCCGGGGATAGAAGTCAAACCTTGTCTTGATTAAATTAAGGTCATACAGGCCGAAGATGTAGAAAATGAGTAGCCATAAGAAATACAGCATACTAAAACCCAACAGATGTTCAGAAAAAAGCGCCCAGTTGAAGCTTCCCCAGAAGCCAATCAAAACAGTAAGAAACAAAGCAAAATAAGCCAGGATAACATCCCCTAAAAAAAGAAACAATTTCCGCAAATTTAGCGCTCTAATCATATTACTGTTTTATTACTGTTTTATTACTGTCTTAAAACTATCCTAACCTAAAACCCCAAAAATTTCAAGGGCATTTTACTCTTGAAAACCCCTTCAAAAAGAGATAGAATAGGATTAAGAGTATATTTTGTTTTAATTTTTTCGTTTATGCCAAAACAAAAACAACAATCTCAAATGGCACTATTGCTCAAATACTACAAAAAACACCCAAATAAAGATGTGGAGCATCCTGAGGTTGTAGATTGGGTAACGGATGAGTGGAAGAAAAGAACTGGTAAAGTTTTTAGAGATCCAGATCGGGGTATCCGAAAATTACATCAAGACGGATACTTGATAAAAGTCAAAAAGGGAGTTTATAGATACGATCCCAATTTTGTTAATAAAAGAAAATTGGAGGATTTTAGTCCAAAAATCAAAGAAGCAATTTTCAAAAGAGATGAGTGTAAGTGTGTTATGTGTGGCCGTGGCAAGGCTGAAGGGGTAGAACTTCATGCTGATCATATCAAGCCAAAAGATTTAGGTGGCAAAGCAACACTGAATAATGGCCAAACACTTTGCTCTCGGTGTAATTTTTTAAAGAAAAAATTAAAGCAAACCGAAACTGGTAAAAAAATGTTTGTTAGATTGTATAATGTGGCCAAAAAAGAGGATAATAAAGAATTATTAAAATTTTGTTTTGAGGTTTTAGGGGTCTATAAAAAACATAATATCAATGGACATATAAAATGGGTGAGGTAAAGAAAAGCTACACAAAAAGCGCCATCAGAGGCGCTTTTTGATTTGCACTAAAATTTAATTTATCGTTTCATCTTTTTGTCAATCCTATTTTTAGCAACTTCACAATACTGAGGAGATATATCAATATGTATAAAGTTTCTACCTGCTTTTGCTGCAACCGCAGCTACTGTTCCTGTTCCTCCAAACATGTCTAAAACATTATTGTCTTTATAGCTGTAAAACTTAATTAATCTATAAATCAATTTTTCTGGAAATGGCGCAGGATGTCCTTTTCTTCTTGTTTCTGGGCTAATTTGCCAAAACCCATCAGAAAAATTCATAAATTCGTCTTTAGAGATATCAGCCATTTTTTTATCACCATCAAGACGATTTTTATCTTTTGAAAAAATCAGAACATATTCCCACGATGGCACAATATGGGGATTTGCAGGGCTTTTAAAACTTCCCCAGGCAGTCCTCTTGAGCATTGTTTGTTTATACCAAATAATTTCAGTTCTAAACTTCATTCCAAGTTGTCTAAATTGGTTAGTGAAATCATGGTGGAGAGGAACAAAATCTCTTATTCCTGTGGGAGCAATGTTCAGGGCAAATCTTCCCCCGGGCACTAACACTCTTTTAGTTTCTGTCCAAATTTTTAAAAGCCAATTTAGATAATCATGATAGCTCATTTTATCATTATGATTATCATAATTTTTACCTACATTATATGGTGGCGAAGTTATGGCTAAATGAATTGTATTATCCGGGATTTTTTTCATTTCATCTAAGACATCGCCACAAAGAATTTTGTTAAGCTCAAATTTCTGTTTTTGTTCTGTTGCTTCAATGTTTCTGAAAATACTAATCACCTTACCTTGAATCGTAAGGTTTCTTACAAAAAAAGGTTTTAGGGCTGAGTTGGCTGGCTGTAATCTATAGCGGTTTTTCTCTTTATATATCTTTTTAAGCGTTACCTGGTCTCCATTAATGAGAGCAACAGCTGTCTCTCCATTTTCAACAGTCGGCTGACCGCGGATAATTACTGTGGCCCCGTCAAAGATGCCTTCATCAATCATGCTGTCGCCTTCCACTTTCAGGGCATAATGCTTACCTGATTTAGCTAATAAACTCCTTTGCACTTTAATCATCTCGGGATTTTCTATCGCTTCAAATGGCTGTCCAGCAGGAATGGTTCCGAGTAGGGGAATGTTCACCAGTTCCGATTCCCTCTTTTCAATTTTCTTTCTATTATTTAATTCAATAGACCGCGGTTGGTTTTTTATCCTTTTTATATATCCCTTTGATTCAAGATTATCTAAATGTTGATGTACTGTTGACAGAGAAGACAATTTAAAATACTTCTTGATTTCTTGTAGAGTTGGACCATAATCATTCTTGTTTATATATTTTTTAATATACTCAAATATTGGTTTTTGTGTTTTAGTTAGCATAGTTTTTGTTGAATCCCTTTTATTATACCAAATTTCAAAACCGAAACAAAACCGAAGTTATCCACAGGTTGACAAAAGTAAATGAAAGGTACAAAATAGAAAAATAATAGTCAATAAATAGTATTATGAACAAAGCATACTTAATAGAAGAAGCGATTAAAAAAAAGAAACCAATTGAGTTTGAGTATTGCCGTGAGGACAAAGTGCGTGGTAAAAGATTTGGTAATCCGCATATTCTTTTTGTTCACCCAACGACCAACTTATTAGAGCTTCACGTATTTCAGACGGGAGGAGTCTCTGATAGTGACTTGAATGATGGGTTGCCTTGGCGTCTGTTTATCGTTGATTTCATTGAACAGATGAAAGTTTTACAGGAACAGCCATCTTTTGAGATTGCAGAGGGATATAACCCTGATTCTCCAATGTATATAAATACCGTTGCCAAGGTGTAAAATATAAAGCAAAAATTAATTGAGGAATAAAATTATGACAAATGCAAAAAGTTTTAGATGCCCACATTGTAATAGAGAATTTCTCTGTGAGCAGTTGGAGGAAGCCGAAAAACACAAAAAAGAATGCCCAAGCAGATTTAAAAATCCTCAAGAACGTTTTAAGGCCAGATTGGTGAATCAGAAACAAAACACAAAAAATTAATTGAGAAATAAATTATGAAAGAAAAAATTGAGAACTTAGAGAAATTAAAGAAGAAAATAATCAAAGAAACAAAGGAAAGAGTTTGGTTTTATTCCGAAGAATATGAAGAGTTTAAGAGGCCTGCGTCAAGACACGGAGTGAAGGGCTGGTTTGGAACGCAAGATATATTTTTCATTGGTTCAAACCCAAGCAAAAATTCAAGTAAAGACCCGCATAATGTGAATTTTTTCTTTGAACAATTGAAGGCCAATAAATTTGAAAATGCCCACCTAACAGATTTAGTAAAGATAAGAGCCGGAAACGCCGAGGCAGAAGAGGTCATTAAAAAGAATTTAAAGAAGCAAAAAAAGTATTTAGACAAAGAAATAGAAATCTTGAAGCCAAAACTGATTGTTGTAATGGGAAGAAGGTGTGAAAGGTTTATAAAGGGGCTTGGGTACAAGAATTGCTGTTTCATAACCCATTATTCCGCAATATTCTATAGGGAAAGGTTTAAGAAGGAAATGAAAGATGTGAGGAAAACTATTTTCAATTCAAAAAGTCAAAAACTTAATTTAGAGATAAAATTTTAAAAATATATGCCAAATAAAGAATTCTTGGAGAAATATCCACTGTATAAAAAATTCAAAACTGATTGGTGTAATGAAAATTTTACGCATTTATGTATGCGTCTTGGTACTTTGCCGAAGCCAGCCATACATATATATTGCAAGAACTGTAAGTCAGGTCAAACTTTTAATGTCATGAATGAGTATTATGAGAGTGATTATTTTCTATCAGAGATTAATATTGAGTTAATCCGTAATTTAGAATTTAATGAAAAAATAAAAATTTTTAAAGAGAGGAAAGTAGGGCATAATAAGATTATAAAAATAGATTATTTGTGTTCTTCCTGTCATCAATTTAAAAGGAATTTTCTTGTTAGGATATTTAGAAAAGATGATCCGAAAGATGTTTGTCTATATATGATGAAAGTGGGGCAGTATTTGCCTTGGAGTATTCATATGGATAGAAATTTAGAAAATTTGCTCGGCGAACATTCTAGTTATTATAAAAAAGGTTTAACCTGTGAATCCCAGAGCTATGGAATTGGAGCATATGCTTATTTCCGTAGGATCACAGAGGAGATAATAGATGAACTACTTAATTCAATCACAGATTTACTTGAAAACGCAGAGAAGATAAAGTATGAAGAAGCTCTAGAAAAAGTGAAGAAAGCCACTGTTGCACAAGAAAAAATTAAATTAGTAAAGGATTTATTGCCTTCATCGTTGAGACCGAATGGATTAAATCCACTTACAATTTTACATTCTGCATTAAGTGAAGGTTTGCATAGCAACACTGATGAAAAATGCCTTGAATCCGCCGAGGATATTAAAAAGACACTAATCTATCTTATTAATGAAGTAATGCGTCATAGAGAAAAAAGCAAGGAGTTTACTAAAGGTATGAGGAAAATTTTAGATAAGCAAAGACAAGCCAAATAAAAACCCAAAAAATTAATTGAGAAAATCTGTTCCGAAATTGAGAAAAGTTTGATTTACCTAAAAGATAAATAAAAGTTGTATGTATGTAAAAACATCATTAGCAATTTTAATTCCAATCTTTTTAGTGTCTTTTTTTATAGATTTTTATCTTTCAAAAAATAAAAAACGGCTGAAAGACTTTTTGAGAAATTATATACGCGGATTCACTTTAATATTGTTAGGAATTATAATTTCTTTAGTTTTGGTAAACATTATTTTAGAGGAAGAAAAAAAGAATATATCTGTCGATCAATTCAGGCAAAGAATTGAAGGATTAGATTTATTTCTTTCACGGAGTATAGATGAATATTTAATAATATCAGACATGATTATAAATTTTCCTGGTACCAATGGAGTAATACAGATTGAAAAGAATTTTGAGTTTGAGAAATTATCAAATATATTTAATCCTTCTTTGTTACGTTCTGATCGGTTCAATATATTTCTCTATGAATCGTATTTCAATAAACAAGACAAAATTTTGGAAATTGTTAAAGATTATTTACTCAACGGGGACTTTACGCATTCTGAAGAGCTAAATATATTATTTTTGGATTATATGAGAGAAGTTGAACAAGGGTATAACCCTTTTTGGGAATTAGAGAAAATTGCTGAATGGAATAAGGAAGAATGGACATCTGAATGGGACAGGAAAGAATGGTCGCTCGGACTTCTTAAAAATTATGATGGTCCTATGGAGATAAATTATGAGAAAAGGATGTCTGGCGTTACTAGCGAAGTCGATTCTTATATTAGGTTATACGAATTAATGAGATATCATCTTGATTTTATTGAGCAATATAGAAACATTATTGAACTAATTCATGTAGAATAGAAATTAAAATGATGTCAGGTGTACTTTTAATAAATTAAGGAATAAAATTATGGCGGTAATCAAAAAGAAAATTTGGCCGGAGTTTTTTGAACTTGTGAAGGCAGGTAAGAAGAATTTTGAATTGCGCTTGGCTGATTTTGAGATAAAAGAAGGCGATACTCTTATTTTAGAGGAGTATGACTCGGCAACAAAGCAATACACGGGTCGAAAAATAGAAAAAGAAGTGAAGTATGTTTTGAAATTTGGCATTGATGATTTTGGCCAGAAAAAAGCGATTGAAGAAAAAGGATTGTATGTGATTCAACTTTAATTAAGAAATAAAATTTATGTTTGATTTAAAGAAACTTCAAAAAGAAGTTTTTCAAAATAAAATTGAAAAGGGTTTTAATGTAACAGATGTTAATTTGGAATTTGCTTTGACTCATAAAGAACTGGCTGAAGCGTTTGAGGCGTATCGGAAGAAGTTGCCGGACTTGGGAGAGGAGTTGGCAGATGTCGTGATTTATCTTTTGGGTATGGCTGAAATTTTGGGGATTGATTTGGAAAAAGAAATTTTGGAAAAAATTGAGAAGAATAGAAAAAGAGAATATAAAAAAATTAATGGGGTGACTACTCGCACGAAAGATGCTTAAGAAAAAAAACGTCAACTCAACTTTCATGAAAAGTTTGCCGAAAATGGGGTTTCACGAGAGTGTTGTGCCGCAAGTTTTTGATGGGAAAATAAGCACTTGGAGACTCAGAGACCATAAGTTTAAAAAAGGCGATATTGTGGCTTTTGAGAATAGCCAGACAGAAGAAATCTTTGGATTCGGAGAAATAACAAAAGTTATTATAACAAGTGTCGGGCAGATGGATTTAAAGGATAAAAGCCACTATGCAACATATAAAAATAGACAGGAACTTATAAAAGCATTTAAGCGTCATAATCCTGATTATGAAATTAACAACAATACGTCAGTTTTTGCCTACACATATAAATTTGAGAAAAAATCTAAATGAAACAGGTTCTAACCCTTCGATGGGATTAGGATTAATTGAGGGATAAAACTGTGACGATGACCGATATTAAATTAGGTATTTATAGACACTACAAAGGAGGGAAGTATAGAGTGATAGGATGCGCTAAGCATAGTGAGACGGGTGATGAGTTTGTTGTTTATCAAGCATTGTATGGAAAAGGGGAGCTATGGGTTAGGCCCAAGGAAATGTTTTTGGAATTAGTAGAGGTAAGTAGTAAAAAGATGTTAAGATTTCAATATATTTCTGATTAATTTTTTGGTTTGTGGTACATTTGTGATATAATAAAATAATTAGGGTCTAAGGGTTGCGTTTTGCAATCTATGGTGTAAAAAATAGATTATGGTAAATGAATACACTTTTAAGAAAGCGACAGTGAAAGACTTGAAGAAATTCTTTGTTTTCTTTTCGAAAAGCATTCAGGAGCAATTTACTGAATATACAGTTAGGACAAGAAAATTTTTCTTGGAGCAAGAATATACTCCCAAAGCGATCGAGATTCAGATGAAAAGTAAAATGTTGATTCTTTATTTGGCTTTTCACAAACAAGAAGTGGTGAGCTATTTAATAGTTAGACCAATTTCCGGAGGTGTTTCTTTGTGTGTTTGGCTGGCGGTTTCAGTACATCATCAAAAGCAAGGAATAGCGTCTAAACTTTTAATAATGTCGGAAAAAGATGCCAAAAAAACAGGTATGCACAATATTAATTTGTGGACAAATAAAAGAAACTTAACGTTTTATAAAAATAGAGGTTTTAGAGTTGCAGGTAAAGTGCCAAAAAATTATTATGGCCACGATGATTATTTATTGTATAAAATTATACAGAAACCAGTTGAGAAGAATTATTTGAGAGCGTGATTAAGTGAGAAGTAAAATTTTGGTAAAATATAATAATAATGTCTAATCCTTGTAAATTTTTGCAAGGTATGGTAAAAATCCCACTACAAAAATATCTGCCGGATGGCAGTTTTTTGTTTTCTGGCTTGCGATTATGGGTTTTGTTGTTTATGCTGGGACAAAGAGGAAAAAATGATATAATGATAGATATAACAAAAAGTAGAAATGGATATCAAAGAGAAAAAATTGTTGTTCCAATTGGCGATTCAGCGCTTGGAAGCGAGGGTTTTGTCTTTGGACAGGGTTATTAAAGAGGAGAAAGAGGCGATTAAAGGAACTCCTACCGCAATGGAGTCATGGTCTGACACAAATAGGAGCCAGAAAGAACGTTTGGTAGAGAATTTAGAACGAGAACGCGCTCAGGCCGCTGAAGCGCTGGCTGTGTTCAAGGAAATCAGTGTGGAACAAACTGAAACAGTCACGACCGGCTCTGTGCTGGAGATAGCCGAAGCAGGCCGGAAATTTTTGTACATGATAGTGCCTGGCTTGACCATACAATTGCGGTTGAAGGAAAAGGACATAAAAGTTGTTTCAAAGGATTCTCCTATTGCTCGCGCTATTTTCGGACACAAGGCCGGAGAAACCGTGAGAGTGGAAGTTCCGGGCAGTGTTCGGGAATTCAAAATCTTAAGCGTATTTTAATTAAAACCCAAAAAATTAATTGAGAAACAAAATTGGTGAAGGAGAAATTTTTTAGAAAATTTAATAAAAAGATAGACACGGAAAGTAATGTGATTTATGTTTTTATTGACGCTTCAAATTTATGGGAAGCCCTAAAAGCAAAGGGTAGGTTTCTAGATTTTGAAAAAGCAATAAAATACGTCAAGGAAAAATTTAATGGGACTAACGTTAAATCTTTTTACTATACTGCCTATCCAGCAGAAGGCACAAGAAACTATAGTTTGGACAGTAAACATAAATTTTTCACATTTTTGAAAAAGGGCTTGAGGTTTGAGGTAATTAAAAAAGAACTAAAGAGGATTAGCATTGTTAACAAAGATGGGGAATCAATAGAGGAAAAGGGTAATATGGATGTAGAAATTACTATTGACGCCCTCCACCACCTTAAAAAATACAACATAGCAGTTTTTTTCACTGGAGATTCTGACTTTTTAGCTCTCGTAACTTATTTGAGGAATCATGGTAAAAAAGCGTTTATTTTTTCTTCAAAAAATAACATATCTCAAGAACTAAGAACCGGAGCAGATGGATATACTGACATTTTGAAAATCGAAAATATATGGGGCAAGGAATTAAAACACAGAGCGGAATTGGAGAAGAAGGGCAAATGAAAGCCGCCCTCCTCGCGGAAGGCGGCTCTTGGATGTAATACCCTTTCAGTTTATGGATAAAACCAAAAGACATTATTAGTATAATTCCTCAACAAATTTTTGTCAACCTCATTTTTGTGGATAACTTCAAAAATCAAAAAATTAATTGAGAAGGTGAAAACAAAGTTAATTAAAGTAAAATCCAAGTCAATTTTTACAAAGAGCGGATTGGGTGTTAAGTGGTCAATTAACCAATATGTGGGGTGTGACCATACTTGCCTTTATTGTTATGCCAAGTTTATAAAAAAATGGAGGCCAGCAAATTATGGAAAATGGGGAACTTGGGTTGAGGCAAAGATTAATGCTCCAGAATTAGTAAAAGACAAATACGTGAATGGTTGGGTGTATATGAGTTCTATATCTGACCCTTATCAGGCAATTGAGAAAAGATTGAAGCTGACTAGAAAAGTGTTAGAGAGTATGGACAAGAGAATCAAGTTAATTGTGCAGACAAAATCAGATTTGGTCTTACGGGACATTGATTTATTCAAAGAATTTAAAAATATTGAAATTGGTTTAACAGTAAATAGTTTCTCTGGTAAAGCCAAAAAACTTTTTGAGCCATTTGTTTCGACAAGCAGGCAAAGAATAAAAGCATTACAAATATTGAAAAAGAATAAATTTAAAACATATGTTTTCGTAAGTCCAATCATTCCGGAATTGATAGATCTTAAAGATATTATTAAAAGAACTAAGAAATTCGTTGATTATTATTGGTTTGAGTTTATCAATTTAAGAGGGGCAGGAAAGAAGTTTGCTGAGACGTTGAAAAAAGAATTTCCAGCGAGCTATAAGATGGTTATAGATAAAAACGAATTTAAAGAATTTGTTAAAGAATGCAAACAAATTATTAATTCGCAAAACATAAAAGTCCGCGGCATAGAAATTCACTAAATTGGTTGAGAAATAAAATTATGAAATTGATTTATAGCGCTTTTTCAAAACATTTCTTCTATTTCAGGATGCATATTTCTGAATTTGTTTTGAAGAAAGATTGTGTGCCTTTGAACCCGTTTATGCTTTTTGAGTATTTTTTGTTAGAAGCCGTTGATAGGGATATAGTTATAGAAGCAAATAATACCTTGGTTAAAAGAGCAGATGAACTGTGGGTTTTTGGACCAATTAGCGATGGCGTTTTAGCAGAGATAAAATTGGCTAAACAGCTACAAAAGCCGATAAGATATTTTGCCGTGGTTGACAGCAAGGAAATAAAAGAAATTTCAAAAGATAAAGTTGGATTTGAAGAAGATTTGGATAGTAATTCAAAAGATGAGTTATAATAAAATGACGACGAAACCAAAAAAATTAATTAAGAAATAAAATTATGAAAGAGGGCGTTAATGTAATTATTCAAAACTCAGAGGGAAAATATTTACTACAAATGAGAGATTCTACAGAAGGTATCTGTAATCCATTGAAATGGGACTTTTTTGGTGGCGGCATGGAAGATGGCGGACCATTGTTAAACGCTGCGCGGGAAATTAAAGAAGAATTAGACGTTGCTGTGGATGTAAAAGATATGGAGTTATTAGTGGACATTAGTGACGATAATCTTAAGCAATACATTGTAAAGTGTAATCAAAAGATTGAATGGTCGGATTTTAATCTTTTTGAGGGTGCCGGAGCTGGATACTTTACTAAAGAAGAGATATTGAGCATTGATATTCCAAAAAATACAAAATTAATAGTTGAAAAATATCTATAAATCTAAAAATCGGGTCAGCTCTATTTTCAATGCAAAAAGTCGGGAAATTAATTGAGGGATAAAATTTATGCTAATGTAAAACGGGGTTAAATTTAACCCCGTTTTGTTATACTAAAATTTGAAAAAAATCAAGGAGTAGGTTAGTATGGATCAATGGGTAAAAAGTCAAGAAAAAAAAGAGATGAGCAGAAAACTCCACTTGTTGTAGCAAAAAGCGGCTTGGAAAAGGCCTGTGTTTTCATTATTAGGTATGGGACTTATTTGGTTTTGTTCGCTCCGCTTTGGATTTTCAAATATTCCTTTTTCCCTTTTGTTACGCCCAAAACCATTCTTTTCAGGGTTATAGTTGAGATTATTTTTGCCGCCTATCTTATCTTAGCTATT